>Ga0209367_1001587_pt1 | contig 28339 bp, 17 predicted proteins | sample WorMetLIZISLAND2_FD_187412 | JGI IMG/M metagenome (GOLD analysis project Ga0209367, IMG submission 187412) | Marine gutless worms symbiont microbial communities from Max Planck institute for Marine Microbiology, Germany - Olavius geniculatus... ...
GGGGAGAGAGTGGACCCCCAACGATTTAGTGAAATGACGCCACTGGATGCACATAGACCTATGTAAACCCTATTGAGGCTAAAACCCAAAACCGTGACGTGCCTGCGTCGCTTTGCCGATCGTCATTTTTCCCTCTGAACGAATTTGGATCTTCTGGGCCTATAATCTCTCACTCTTCCAAACACTAGGGGTACTGGCTGCACCCTCAAATACTTACATTGTAAACCGCAGCCAAAAACCATTTATCAGTTAGCATCCTGATTAGGCTACTATAGCCTACTTGACGTATCTTAAATAGAGACTTAGCAACATTCTATGTAAAGGTACTATCACCAACCCCTGTAGGCCTAATTCGCGTACACTTTATGGCCGACCGTTATGCCGATCTTTAATTGTTACGATGTGTCGTCTGTCTGTCGTCTGCCGTCGTCGTTTGTAATGCATGTATTGTAGCTAAACCGAATGTTTTATCAGAAAACTTATTACACGATTAATTATAGCCCTGTGCCTTTTGCCTGCTGCTAACATGGGCGGCGCCAGAGGGGAGAAGGGTAGGGGAAGGTGCACACTTACGTACACCTAAGTCATTATCATTCAGAAATGTGGTTTTATTAGTTAAAGTCATTAAGTGAGAGCAGGCTCGAAGCTGGTACGGTGTGACGCATGACATATGGCTGGAAGCTAGACGTGGCTAGAGTTAGCTGGGGGAGCGAACCAAAGAAAGCTATAAATAATTTAATAAATCGCTTGGGGCAATTTGCAGACGAAACAATGTTGATGACTGTCGGTAGCTTCTTCCCACATCCACTCTCCATTCCTGTGGACATTGTACTCGAGCGCCGCCGGCACCGCCTTGTAGGTCAGAGCAATCACTGCCAGGTAAGCATCAGGTTCATAGTTCCTATGGGTCAGCGGTAGTACGCCGTCGGTCATGTTCCAATACGGATGCTGGCGGTAAGGCAAGTAGCCGGCCATCCAGTAATAGCCCGTATTGCAGTTATTCGTCGGCGGCCAGTCTGTAATATACACAACCAATATATCATTTTGCAAAAAGTTATACCGAGTGTTCATCTCACTCGCTAAACATCATATGTAGTTCTACTTAACTTACACGAGGTGAGGAGAGTTTGAACAACTTTCTGTTCGAGGAAAGGAACGTAAAACGTGATGTGAAGAAGACTGGATGCATTGCGTGAACGACAGTGCGCCCACGCTTGCTGCCATGTCATCGCTCTGTCTACCCTCATGTAGGAGCCTGTTATACTCCACTTTCTACCATTTTTTGTACGCTTCTGTAAGCTTACACTACCCTCATGTAGCATTGCGCAAGTGTCGGCTCGCTTGTAAATCCACTCGGACATTCTGCATACGCATACATTGATATCACTAATTTGTGTTGTAAAAGTTGGAAAAAATAACCAAAAAACATTAAAGCGAACTTTTGTGAAAGAAAAAATAAAAATTAAATTTGTATTAAAACGCGACCGATTCAACGAGATTCAACAAGTCTGCCGGACAAGTATTGGTCTTCTTGCACGACGACGACATTGCTGCTGATGCTCTTCTGCAGGGGGCGCTGAAATCGCGAGACCTGACAAGTGCAAACGCGGCACCAGATCAAACGGAACTGTTTGAGCAGATTTGTTCCGAGTTTAAACAGCCGTCGGCCGCAAAAAAGTCAAAAATTGCTGAACAACAAACGGATCAAGTCCTGTTTGTCCAAATTCGACAGTGGCGCTGGCGCTTACAGTCGCCTGCAGTTTCTGCGTGCGGTCAGCCATTCTGTCGGCGCTCATACGGAGTCGCTACAGCCGCGTGTCGACAGCAGCAGCAGCAGCAGACTAACAAAGAAGCAGTGGACATAGTGGCCAGCAGCGACGACGTCAGCGGCGTCGGAATCACAGTATTACAGGCTGACAGATAAGTTACAGTTTATATAATATCGTTTTTGGCCAAAAAACTTTCAATGAGCAGATACTCCATCGCACATTCAAACAATTTTGCGATGTCCACCCTTGTTATCTGGTGCCGCGTTGTCACTTGTCCGGTCTCGCGTTATCAGTCATTCTCTTCTGCATACGATGATGAGATCTGTCGATCGACGACTCTATCCACTTGATAACGCGACCTTTTTACTGTACGCAGTAACGACGACAGTATTGTTTTCAGCATCGTCACCAAATGTGTTTATCTGTTAACACGACAACTTATGAATCGCCGCACTTAGCTTGATGAAATTTTGTGTTAACATGTAGTTCGACAACCTCTAAAAGATTATTAAATATCAAAGTCATGGGTAATGGTCACATATTTTCGTGCGTTTCCTGTCTGCATAATAACGCGGCTACCACCGGGCAGTACTTAGTTTTGAGCAAGCCTTGACAGTTTAGTTTAGTTTACTTTACGTATTGATATATATCACTAAATCTGTTGCTAAAAGTTTTTTTTCTCATATTCATTAAATTGTTGTTCGATCAATTTATGAGAAAGCAAAGTGAGCTTTACTGCAGTTTTTTGGCAAACGAAAAGTCGCGCAGTAAAAAACAAAACAGTAAAAAGGCTTACTTGTCGGCAGAATGACGTCTGTGAAGCAAAGCGAGTGTCGCATCATAAGTGAGGCAACTGATGCGAACAGCAGAAGATACGAAGTAGCTGACAGCTTCATAATATGCTTCCGCTGAACAAAACACTCTATACACGAAAAGCTTCAAGGACGGTGTGTCCGGAGTGGCGCATAAAAAAACTCTAATACTTCGTTTACACGATCAAGCAAACATCGAGCCAGCTCGTCGAGCCAGCTTGATCGTGTAAACGGGATATAAAAAACACGCATGCTCCACGTAGATCTAGCAATCGGATAGTTTCAAAAACGATTAGCCTTGATCATTAGTTGCAGCGATGAGTGGTCATGTTGTTACTGTGTTCAGCTATTCAACACGACCAGCATTTATTGCAGTAATCAGCCCTAGAACTTTTGAGTAGGCCTACACATTTCTTAGAGGAAGAATAAAAACAGGAATATGTACTTGGCGTCAAGTAGTCAGTACGGCAACGGTCTGATAGGAGTGCGCCATCAAAAAAAGAATCGTTATTGTGTCTCAAACTCTTCATTGCTCGATCTACGTAAAATATTAGATCTATGTTTAGCTTTTATGCGCCAACCTGTACAGCATATTTTCAACTGCGTGTGCATCCATCCGATTGTAAACACATTTCCCCGGACGGTCTGTAAAAAGAAACACCAAACTTACTTGCGTTCATAACTTCATCAATGTTACCGATTTTCGGAATTCTTTCGCTACAAAAAGTAGCAATAATCTTAAAAACACCATTGTTAACGATTCCGTCACATTCTAATCCCTTCGAGATATAGGCCTAGGGTATCTTGTAAGCTACTCAGTTATTTTATTTTAAAGTTGATTACTGTATATTTTATCGTAATCTCTGTAAAATTTTGATGATTTAGCTTATGTCTATTTTTTCCTTTTTCGATTATTTGTCCCGATAAAAGGTTTTGCTGAAGCCACCATTTAGGCCATATCAACATGTTACAACTTTCTTACCAGAAGTTAACCCGATGACCCAAGTTAACTGTAAATATCAAATACGACATATAAATAATAGAGATTCGCCGTTTAAGTATTCGGCATAAGCATACTCACGGTTACTTATAGAAGAAATCGTATTTATACAGGCTGCTATGTCTTGCATACAGCCGATGAGCCAAAAATGACACTCGCATAACAGTAATTGACAACAAATTATCGACATTTTCCCCATAATGTCGTGTTACACAAAAGGCTAATAATGGGTATAATACACGTAAATGGGTTTAAAAGGCGTAACTATTATCTCCGCCAAGTCGTTCTGTCCGTCGTTGTGTCTATGTGTCTGTGTACATATCTTTGAGGCGCCATATCTCTATAACGGTGCCAGATAGACGCATATATATAGTAGTATTAGTAGTAGTAGTTGTTGTTGTAATGTTTAAATTACTTCACTTGGCAGAGATATGCGCTCTTACGAGCGACTTTTAGTTACATAATAAAAGCCTAGCACTGGGCTAATAAATAATAGTAAGATTCGTATACACATGTTACAATTTATTAGTGGCATAGAACTCTACTGGTATACAAGAAGATTTCTTGAAGGGAAATTAGGCTTGTTTGACGCAGTTTAGAACGTTGTTTTTGCTTTACCCGTGCAGTCTGTTGCCATTTGCTACATTGCCATTTTTAACTAAACGCTGTCTGTTTTATTGCATTAATGTTCTCTGTTCAACGTTTTGTCGAAAACTTCGCTCAGTGATGCGTGACTCTTTTTATATCCCTTGCAGCGTTAATGATGTCTGCATAGAACTGTGGGATTTTTATCGATGGGCCTACAAGAAATATTCAAAATCTCTTTTATTTTTTGACTCAGCATATACACTTACATATTAACAGTAATGTACGCTATGCTACTGTAGTGTAGAGTGTATAAGGCTAAGCCGTAGATGTCTTGCGGTTCACTGTTTAACGATGCAACTCAGTGCGACATTGGCTTGCTTTTAGCAATTAAGCACTGTTCGTTTAGTTGAGAAAAATTCGTTTAGACCACCACATAAACGACTTAGACACGATATTGGTCTGGTGGTTTTAGTCATAGCGTTTTAAAATTACTTTAAACTAGACTGCCAAGTCTTGCGCAAGGCTAAATCTGTCCGCGGTAGCCGCAGTGGCATGCTGCGATATTTGCAGCAATGACGTCAGCGTCGGTCAATAGCGATCGACCGAGTAAGCCCTATAGCAGCAACAATAATTATTAGCAGCGTGCGCCATATCTCGCAATCTTAAAGTCTCCGACCTATGACCTCAAAAATCAATAGGGTTCTTGCGGATGTCGAAGTACATGTAGGCTTACGTGCACAATCTCATCAGTGTAGCGGTTCATGAGTTATCGAGTTAACAGACAAACAAACAGAAAAAAACAGAAAAATTCAGCTGAAAACAATGCTTTCGTCGTTACCGCGGGCAGTACAAATTAAAGATAAAGAAAACTCAATCTGCATATTTGCGTTTTAATAGGCCTAAATACAGCAAAACCTACAGTGCAATAAGTAGTTTTCGATTTCAACAGTTTCCTTTTTTGTTTTTTACTCATAACTTGGCAGCATGTTAATCGACTGCTATAATATTTACAGCAAACAATTATGGTCATTACGTTAAATATACAATACGTTTATTCACGGTTTTTTGTATCATTTAGTAAATACTTTAGTGGAACGGACAGTTGTAAGTAATATTTTGGCGTTTTGACCCCAGGAACGTTGCTTTTGTAATTATTTTATACAAGCGGACAAGACAGGTCGCTACGCTCCCTGTCCGCTTGATCTTTGCCATATTATCGGCCTGCGGCCTCGATTTTCGGCCATTCGAGCCGTCACAGCTTGACCTTTTTTACATGTGAAGACACAACTGTGAGTGTTTCAAAATGTATTACCCTGTGTAGGGCCTAAATGAATGCGCATAAAACGCGTACTGCCATTGCAGTGATAGCAATAGACCTATTCTATTTGCACATCACACAGTACTATGCAAGGCCCAGTGGCAGCAGTGATCCGGTGAGATGATATAGACCTACCTGTCCTTGCAACTTAAACGTCGGCATCCAGCCTTCGTCATTGCACTCTCGCGTGGCGCCGAATGTGGTCATCTGGAAGCACGCGTTATACCGCATGACGTTCGTCAGAAAATTCTCCGAGTCGTCATGAGTTTCAGCGAGCAGTGACGCTAACGGCTCGGGTGCTACATGCAGGCAGTGGCGGCAGAACAACCTTACCGTTATCACAACATATTCCAAGAGGCTCTTTCTGAAACTTTCGTGCATAACAATGTTGACATTCGACAGACATGGACGCGATAGAAAGTGCGTGGTCTGCTGAGTAGTCTTGGCCGCGCGCATAACAGAATGCTGCACGTAGTAACATTTTCGATCGACTGCGTCGCGAACGATCAGCTGCGTCGGTATGCGCATTTTCGGCTGCTTTCTGTCGTTTATAGCAGCAGAGCGTCTGTGTCGCCACAGATCACTTTTTTCGTTTTCGCAGTACTGACTATAAAGAGCAATATATTTTAAAAGCCAGATTGTGAAATGTCAACTTACACGAACACAGTGTGAAACTATAGTAAGTAAGTAAGTAAATGATTTATAAAGTGCCAAAGTCTCAGAAAGAATCAGGGGGCATAGGATGATGGACGCTAAGTGGCAGAAAAGGCTGACTAAAAGTAGTGGGTCTTTAAGTGACGTCTGAAGGTAGTCAAGATTTGACACTGACAAATTCGAGGAGTTAAGGAGTTCCAAATTTCTGTGCAGAGACACGAAAAGAACGAAAACCAAAGGATAAGTTATGCCGTGGAATTGCAAGTAACTGACTGGTAGAAGAGCTCGTGGACACTGAGGATTTATGATGCTGCAGAAGATCAGTAAGGTAAGGTGGATGGCCAGTGTGCAGTGTCTTAGAGTTGAGGTGGCGAGTTTGAATCTTATTCGCCATTCAATGGGTAGCCAGTGGAGTTGTTTGAGAAGTTCAGTCGATAAAGAAAAACGATAAGCCTGGTGCATTACGACTCTGGCAAGTGCGTGTTGTACTCGCTGAAGACGAGATATGTGCTTCTGTGGGCACCCGAAAAGGATCGAATTCGCATAATCAAGTCTTGCCGACACCAAAGCAGAAGCACAGTGTTCCGAAATGTTTCGGGCCTGATCGACCTGCCACATACGGCGAGTTGGCGACGTGAAATCGGTTGTCTATTGTGCCTTCCCGAAGAAGTGATGTATGCACTGCAGCGCTGATGATGCGTCACCATGGTGACGACGTTTATATGACGTCACAGCTCTGCTGTGGCTTAAGAGGTGTGGCTGCGAAATTATAGAAAAAGTGAAATTTTCTTAAACGGACGACTCCTCTGCGATATCTGACCTAGCCTATAACACGGCCACGTACGACATGGGTCTGCGTGCAAAATTTCGCAGCCGTAAGTTGTGCCACTTAGAAGTTATTGGCGGTCGCAACTCTCAATAATTATTATATAGATTAATTTAACTTCCGACGCTTGTCACAACTTTTTAACTGATGATCATTATGACAATGATTGTCATGATTATTAATATAATTAGCATCAATATTTCATTTAAAACACCAAACAACAATAATGTCAAACTTGCGCATTTTATCTAACTTCTATTTACTTTAGGCCTAGCTCAAACAGACTTATACGATAATTATGCACCGGGTTGTACAGTTAGCACTGTTGATCAACCAATCAAATTTGACAGTGTACGCTTACAATGTCTACGTACGCATTTTTCGAAAACTATTTTTACGCTGGCATTTTGGATTATCCGTCTAGAAAATCATTATAATTTTGTACAGAAGTAAGGCAATTAAATGTTTCAGCTTCTGCCCATGCAGACCCCACCGAGGATTTTCTCACAAAGACCTAATGGGGCCTTACTGAAGCCAGACCTCCAGTCTTTTTCTGATGTGTGGCTATAAAGGCCGCCATTATTACTTTTCAAAACGCGCTGCCACCCGTAAATGTAGCGTGTGGGCCAAAACAGCGGGCCACTTTATTCTAAGGCATGTAATTTTTGAAGCACTGATCAGATCGTTTTTGACCAGAATGGCACGAATTGACATTATTGCTTTCTTTCGTTTTGCTAAAAATATGCATATTTTATCGTAATTTATGCGAATCAACTTTGGAAAACAATGCGACGCCATACCGAATGACAGAAACCATGATAAGTGACGAATTTAGAATAGTTTCGTAAAGTAATGAAAAAGTCAGCAAAGATAATTATCCGCTGACTGTTTTACGTCTGCAAAAGAACTGTTGTTGAGGGACTTTGACGGAAAAAATTGTGCCAAGACAAATACGTGTGAATCGGCTGCTGAAGGGAGTTGATTCCACTCGCGTGACAGAGCGTCCGAAAACTAGCGGCCGTCCGCGATCAATTGGAACGTCGAAATTTCGCCAAAAACATCGAACTCATAAGCGAGCTTATCTGCAGTCATATAAGTGTTCGAAAGATAGACGGGCATTTCACGGTCATTTTTTGGCGCACCGCGCATTGGAAAGCACGATTTTCGGCTCAAAGTCTACATGGCGCTGCTTTAGCCTGTTTTTCAAAGTTGATTTAAATAAATTGCGGATTAATAGCATGAATAAAATAAGGTTGATTTGTACCAAGTATGGTACAGATCTGATCAGTATTCCTATCGCTACAAGCTACGAAACAAAGTGGCATCACGTTCTGGCCTACCCTGTAGGACCAGTGGCGTCGTGGGTCGAAAAAAGTGAGGGCGGGAAGTTGCAATGTTCCGACAGACAGCTGCAAATTTTTGACAGAAGAGATTATGTCTGCTAACAATTTTACTTTGCCTCTAAATTTTGCAAAACGGAGAATTTGCAGTCTTAATTTTGTATTGTTGAAAGCCAAAGAAAAATTTTCCGACAAACAAAAAATTTAAGGCGGGACACTCCTCTCTGCCAAAACATCCCTCGGTAGAAGGACTCACCCACTAAACCACGAAGACATTGACTGGTGCGAGGTAAAAATAGGAAATATCTTACAACATAATTATGTATAGCGTATGTCACCGGTCAGTGGGTATAATATCTGATAGATCAGTGTCAGTGTCACGGAGTGCCAGCGATGATGGAGGCGGTCGTCGATGTCGGCAGCGAAGTGGCACCAGACTGCTGAGGTTGACGTTTGCGACGACATTCGTAACAGAACAGATCCAGACTACAACAACTGGTAGTGTGACCGGGACGACGTCCCCCTCTCCCACGACCTCTACCACCACCCCCACGCAGTGACTGTACTCCTTCCATCTCCCTATTGTGCAACGCTTCCTGTCAACACAGTGAGAGATGGGCGTAAAAAATGTGAGACAATAAAAAATCCGCTACTTCCTTAAACAAATGATCATTTGCGTCAAATTTATTATTTTTGCACGACATGTATAATGATTATGCTCGACATAACTTGCAGTTATTAATTTATATTTTTAACATCTTATTTTATGTTGTTTAAAATAGCACAGTTTTGAAAATAAAATAGGATTTTTAACTTTGCATAGAGTTTGTATGACCGTTGTGCGTAGACTTGCATACCCAGAGCGGTCACTAAAACTGTTGTAAAGTTGTTGCGTCATTTTTAAAAGCAGTATTTATAACTGTTGGCGACAGTTTGAAATCATTCAATATTGAATGGAAGTATTGTTATGAAATATGGGGATAAAACCACTGAGCACGTGGACAGTTTCAATACTTGGGCAGCATCACAACAACAGATAAAAGGAGCAAAAAGAAAACCAGAAGAAGAATAGACATGGAAAAAATGGGAAGTATTCTTTAAAACAGGAAATTAGCATTGGAAACGAAATTCAGGATTCCGAGCAGTTATGTACTGTCAGTCATATGGAGGAAAGCTCTTTTAACATATAGCTAAGCAGCTACTGGCATTGCATGGAATTTTTTCGCGTTAGGTCATTTGGGCCTAAGAATGTGTTTGTTTGTTTCCTGGCTACGGCCCTAGCCAGGAACTCGGCAGAGTAGGCTTCCGAAAGTACACGCCTATTGACGTCACTGGTAGGCTGTAGAGCCGTCTGTTGAGTTGATTGACTCACTTCGTTCTAAGACTGCATAGAGTGTACATAACATACTGCAGCGAGACGTGGACAATCAGCACAAAAGACGAGGCTCGTTTGGAAGCAGCCGAAATGTGGCTTCTACGACGGATGGTGTGCATACCTTGGACAGATCATGAGACCAGCTGCAACAACGTTCTCAACTGAGCAAGTACTGAAAAAAAGAGACGGACAAGCACGTTCCTTAAACACGTTATCAAGAAGTCATAACTGGAAAATCTAGCTATACCAACAAGTTCGGTGGCAAAAAAGGGCCAGGAAGACCGAGAACCAGCTACTTTACTAGCCTGAAAAAGTGCTTGAATTTTATAGCCAACGAGAACACCATCTTTCAAACGACTGCAACAAAAGAGAAATGGCGCAACTTGATTGCCAACGCCCGGCATTGCACGTCAACTGACGGCAACGACGAATATTGGAATAACTTTTTATGTTTAAAACGTTTAAAAATAAATGTGACAACGCTGGTCTAATATACTCGTTAAAATTTTCGCAAAACTTTCTGTAAAGTTATTGGTGAAAATTTTGGTCGAAAAAAATTTCTCTTTTCTTATGTATACGTACCCTCGATTTTCTCAGAAAAGATTGGAGTTCGTCTTCGGCGTTAGCGTCTTCATCATCGACTGTTGATAGTGTGGTGGTTTTAGCGACGTTGTTGCTGCTGTCTGCCGCTGTAGTCGACAATTTCATCATCGTCACTGACTGCATCATCATCATCATCATCAGTGTCAGCAGAATGGTGGCAGAAGTTGCGACGCTTGGCGCCACCATGATTCATGCAATCTGGGTCGTCCGTCGACTCGCGTGGAATCAACAACGCCGGCGACCGGTCTTGGCGCAACAGGACATATATGTTCCTTTAAATCAAGCTCGGACGGCCAATCCATCGAGTCGGGGGATTTAGGACTTCACAGAAATTAGTCGGACACAATCCCACGGCGGCGCCGGTGTTTCGTTACAGGATCGTTTTCCAGAAAAGTCTCCCTCGGCCGACAATTTACCGGCAGACATCGGTCCAGCCCGGCAACCGCCCTGGCGGGACGGATTTTTACCGCTAAATTGTCGACCGGTGGAGACTTTTCTGGGAGGGGGCGATCTTATAATAAAAAGACTTTTTATGGGGCCGGCGATATTTTAATAAGGGGAAGACATATCAAATCCGTGATTATCTTTCCTCAGGCGGGTTTTTCATAAAAAAGACATTTTAATGTGACACCGACATAATCTACCGATCTACCTGTCTGCGTCGTCAGAGTGTATTATCCAAGCCTCTAAGCCGACGTACGCCGTCAGTCACACTGCTCATGATACTTCGGTGGGATTAATGTTCAACGACGAATCTGCTTTTAATCTCAATGTCTTAAGCCTGCAGCCTAGCAGTGTTGACACTTCACAAAGACGTTGGGAAAAAATAGAAAAAAAAACAAAAAAATCTCTGCGCTGAATTTCATGAGCGCGCACGATATCGGCCATATTGCTCTAGTTGCTAATGATTTACAGCGATAATTAAATGGTAAAGTAAGTTACTAATCATTTCTCATTTCGTTAAGAGCAGTAGGCTGAGATGACCAGAGCACAGAGTAAGTTAGCAACTTGCTCAAGATTGCTTGCAAATGCCCTGCGACCAGCACGCGGTGAGATTCAAATTGCAACCCGAAAGTTACGCCAATACGAGTACGGTGCTTTACCATTAGACAACTTGCACATACATTTCCGAGAATTGCCAATTTTCCCCTATCTTTCTTTCTCTGAACTCTCATTTGGCGCCGTCGATTTGTGTGACTAATTTCTAATGTCGAATTTCTGGAAAATCTTAAAATGGCTATGGTAGTGTTCTTAACGGAGCTGGCAGTGAAGATTTCGTAATCGGTTATTCCAGCTCACGTCGATTTGACACAACACAGACAGACAGCCAGACACAATGAAGTAGACAATTAGCTAAGATCTGGCATTTGCATAGAGCAAGCTATAATGACGCTCTATAAAATCGTTCTGCATTTGCCGAAGAAGTCGCAATAAATTGCGTGGGCGGATGAAAAAAATAAACGTTTGTATTTCAGTGCTCGTTTATCTTAAGCTAGTATATGGATTTTAGAAATACGAATGACAGGCCTATAGGTGAAAAGAATCTTAGCATTTTAAGAGCTTAACGACCGCGCGATCAAAAGAAATTGTAATTTGGAGATAACATTTTAGAAGCCGGAAAACAGCAAATGACAGACACATCAAATAAACACATTACTTACAGTACGTATTTCCAAACCGATTTGGCCGCTTTAAAACCACTGCGTTATAATGACAATTTTTGACGATCAGTTTTGCAGAATATTAACGTAAAACTACAATGTACTAATTTGTTGTTTCTTTAATTAATTAGTTTTATGTCATGTTTTTGCAGCGTTAAATTGCAAAATTTCTCTTTAATTTTACCGCATAGTTTAAAAACTCTTACATTTCAGGACGTCACTCAATATTCGTTCTGACTGATACCAGATTCATTCGCCTTATTTTACAGTCAATCAACCTTGGACAGATCACGTCTTGGTATCCAGTTTGATGTACAGTGTATGTATATGTCTGCCTGTCTGTCTGTCTGAAACGCATGTACTGTGGCTGATTTGTCTTACTGGAAACGGTCTGAACAAGTAAATAGGGTTGCCACTGAGCTACCCATGATGTGCTATCAATTCGAAGCCCCCGGCTAGAAATTCCCATTTCTTTGAACTTGCTGTAGTTTATTTGTAGTTAGTAGGATATAACGTCTGCCGAGATTATCGCGCATGACGTCAAAAAGCACATCAACTTCATTGAACCTATACTAGAGTTGATTGTAGCGTTTCAGAGCAGCATTCACGGTAGGGCCTAATCGCTTTCTCTTCGCTACCGCCAGTCGGATACCCTTTCTACATAGGCGGTGCGGCCAGTTTTTCCTAGCAGCAACTGGACTACTTGTATTTTGTTGCAGACGTGTAAGCGCCTTCAGCATACGGACGCCGTGGCGTACAGTGTATAGGGCCATGGCGTTTCTAAGCCATAGTCCTTGAACCTGTAGCAAGGTGGTCCCAAAGACAAAGACAACCTGCATATAAAATTTTCAGCATGGAATGTAGATTTTAGCAGTCCAAGTCCGGACCCTCTAGATTCAAGCAGGCCTGCGCACGTGGGTGTCAACAAGAGGTACCCCTGTAAAAAGTGGTTATTTATACTCTGTTGGCTTGTTGTCTTGGTTGCAGATAGGCACAACCATGCTGCTTATCATAACAAGCACTGATGAGGAGCTTCTTACGTATATCAACACATCGATAACCTTGAATGACCTTGAACCCTAAAAATATTGATTTAACGTGATTTTTTGGCGATTTTTGGCTGCAAAAGAGTGAATTGTGACGAAATAGATGGAGATAGACTAAGATTACCTGCGAACAGGAACTGCTATAGGCTTTCGCGCGTCTCGTGAGCTTTTCTCAAAGTGCTTGTAATACTATCGACAGATAAGTTTAGTCAATAAAACAAAACGCTGAACGCCGATATTAGCAGTAGTGTTTGTTTTTCTAGTAATGTGGTCACACAGTAAAGGTGCGGTGGGTGGAAGAACTTCACGTTTACGCGCCATACATTTCTGCTTGTAACAGTGAAAGAGTGGTTAAAATCGGTGCTGAATTACCGAAGTTATCCCAAAAATAAAAATTGGTATCGGTTTTTTGGACCACTTTGTATTTATGCCAAGTGACGCACGTAAGCCTAGGCCATTTGGAGATCTGACGGAAAGCTTGTATAAGAAGCAGTCTGAGCGATCGACATTTGACTTGGACTCAGATGCCCACTAGGCACAACAGTACACGGAAATGTCAATCGCGTTTCAATGTCGGCGTCTTCAGATCTTTGTTCAATCCTCTTGCATCAGTCGCTGCTCATCTTTTGTCATCCAGTCACTGTATTTTTCATCAAACGGCCACTGTAGGATCCGTGCTCTGTCAGTGATACTGATCGTTAAAGCAACTCATCATCACTTTCCTGCAGGTTTTACGTGTGTGTAAAACTTCTCTAACATTTTACCGACTTTCTCTCACGTCGAATCAGACGCGCTTTTGTCATTCCTCTATTACAAAAAAATTATCTGAAATCCAACGCTTGTGGAGGCGTAACGGTTAGGACGTACAACGTTGGACTTTGGATCAAGATATGCGACTGTTTGTGGACAGTAAACTATTTCGGTGACTATAAAATCAACCAACAAGGTCAACTCAGCCTTCCATCCCTTCATAGTACAGGTAAATCGAGTATAAGCTATATATCGTAAAAACAGTTAGCCTAAGGTTAAGACGGGCGCGTTCACTCGTGCATGATCTCGATCCCATATGGCAGGTGAAGCTGCGTAGCTCTGAGATGGGTTACCATTAATTAAGAGCCACAGACGACTGAACCGTTTTCAGCCGCTCACGACACAAACTTTTGGCCATGGGCCGATCGTCCCATATTTCTTGTACAGCTTTAGACTAGGCCCAATCCGACACAGGACCGTCGTTAAAGACAGGCGAAGTGGTGTGTCAAGACAAGAGATGTGGGTGACGGCTTCCACTGAGTGAAAACGTAAGCTTCTTAAGACTTGTGACTATCCGCGGGGGCAGATTCGACGTGCAAATGCCAAATGGCAAGATATTATAATGATCTTGAACACTTGAACACTTAATCTCCCTCAAGGTCACAAAAATCACATCGCTAATGATGTGTAGTGCGTGCTTGTCCACAGCGAGAACAATGAGGCGTATACGGGTTAAGACGTAGGCACTAGGCCTACGTAAGTTTGACTCCGGGTGGGGTCAAGTGGTTACTACTATAGGGTTAGTGACTGCGAACAGGCAAACCATCTCGGTGTATAACTAACCACCAAGGTCAACTCAGCCTTCCATCCATTCGGGGTAGGTAAATCGATTGAGTACCGGCCCATCTGGCTGTGGTTAAGGTGGGCGCATTCACCTGTGTCAAGAGGCACTGAAGCAGGTAACACTATGCGATCCCCTATGGCAGGTGTCGCTCCGTAGCTCTGGGGTAGGTTTCCGATAGAGCTACACAGCTTTGATTGTAATTCCTGTTGACTTTATACAGACGTAGTTAGGCATCAACAAACTTTCAACTGTAGTAAGCCCCCATAGTTTTTTTCACCCTTTCACTTCTCCTTAGACTAAGCCTCTAAGGCCGTGGCAACAATATCTTAAATTTTGTAAAGTAAGTAATGATGCCAAACATTCTTTTGCAGATCTTGCGAAATATTTCAGATCATAAACGAGCGTTTAAAAATAAACGCAATTACACGTGAAATAAAACATTTTTGATGACTGAGCTGAGTGCTCATATACATTCGTACAATAGCTTGTTGTAATGTACATTCTAAACAGTGATGAGTACTATAGCAGTATATCAACATCACTACTGATTTTATTGTTATATTTCATTATTAAGTATACAAGTCATTCACAACATCAATGTCCATTTTAAATAAATGTGTATAGACGTTGCTACACCTCAAGTCAAAGAAGACATACCACCAAACTTTTGTGCGCATTTTTGAAGACACTAACGTGATCGATTATCAGATTTCTTTCACTGGCACACTCGCAAAAAAATACACAATCATTAAAAATCAACGCAATGAAGGTGTGGTGGAATTTTCAATGACAGTTTTATTGCTGAGTTTTACGCTGAATGCGCCAGTGAAAAGAATACTTATTTTAAATCAGTCAATGTTTAGCTAAATGACGTGAAGAGCAGTTTGGTTAACATGTTTTTAACTCATAGTGTAGAAATGCAATAAAACAATACAGCACTTAATGATGTACAGTCAGTATAATGGATGCTTGTTCTCAGACAAGATACTTTGGCCAATACAACTGGCCAAGCACCAGCTACAATTCACCCCACCACTAAAGACATCACTAACAGCAATTCAGACACAATAACAGCCAAATTGTCGTGATGATGGTTAAAAAGACTTTCTAAAAAACTCAACACATGCAGAGCAATCATTTGTTAATGCCAGGTACTACAGACTGGAAACAACAGGAGGCGGTTTGATCGAACAACAATCCTCCGTCAGTCAAAACCAGGAAATGCTGCATAAAAATAACCAAAAACGTCACCAGCAGACATGATTTTCGAGCTTGAAATGCATAAAAATGGGTTTGCAGTTGTGGCTTTCTGCCAGGGTCAACTGGGAAACTGAATGGCAGCACAGGCCCAGGGCCCAGGCCCTCTAGTAGACAGTCACTTTGCAGTCGAGAAGGTGGAGTACTTAAAGTCCCCATGACCCACCCCTTAATGGCTTGGTACAGACTTGTACTATCACTGAAAATACACTTGGCTTCATGTCAACACAGAGCAAGGCAGAAGTGATAAAAAAACTAATTAATGTCTTCCAACTGGAAATGTAATACATAAGCCTAAACACATTTCCCAGATTCATCTGAACTGAAGAAAATAATTATTTTTGAGATATGCCCATTCATTTCCAAGGTAACTCAGAGAGTTCTGAATGAATCTTGAAGAAATTTATTTGAGGGAGTTGGGCATGTCCCAGGAAGAACATGGCTAGATTTTTGGCAGTGATCCAGATCTTTATGTAAATTCTGGATCATACAGGATTCTTCATTAGGAGACAGAGCACAGCCTGACTCCATTGCATTTGCCAGGTGGCAACACTATTCTTGGTGGAGATTTGAGAGTTCTGATTGCTTTTTGTTCAAATACTGTAATCTACTTTGATGCAACTTCAGCAACTCATGGACAAACACTGCACATAACTACAAACTGGCAAATCTACAGTCATCAAACATACAATAGTCTACAGAGTACAACAGTATTAACTTAAGCAGATGTAGTATGGTAGTTAAGAAGACATACAATGTTACATGAACTTGAGCTATGGCCTTTTACAGAGCTTAAGTAGCAAACTCCATATTCAAACATAAATAAATATTGCATAATAAACATTTCCTATGCATAATAAATTCTGGCAGCAAGACAGATTCTGTGGAATGACAAAAAGTGAGACATTAACAAAACACGACTAACATGTCAACAATATCATTGGTCAGATGATTGGCAAAAACTGACATACACTCTATATACACCAAAGACCACACAAAACACAACTGCAACAATGACACATCATTACACAAATTCAAAAATCCAGACTGACGAAACAGCACCTACTGCAGGTGCACAAGCAGACCAGAGATATAGCTACACATCTGATGCAAATTATACACATTCTGTCAGATTTTCATTTCTTTACCAAAACCAAAAAGATGGTACAGCTGAAAGTATCTAATATTAATACAGCACAGAATGTTGTAAGGAATAACTATGTCTCTCATATCTTTAGTTACACATATAAAATGTTGCCATTCGGTCTGTCAATCAGTAGATGAAAATTGAGTATAATTTACAAGCAAGCAGTGCCCAAAGTGAAAAAAATAAGCGTTAGTATGGGAATGTCGGTTGCGGCTGTATTGAGTATTTTACTTTGCAAAACTATCTCAGAAAAAAGTGGCAGTGACCAAGAAAGTGCCAGTACGCCATATCAGCCCATACCATCCCACTTTGAGCACTGCTTGTGAGTGATGATCAACTAGTTCAGTCACAAAATGCATCATCATTTCTTTTTCGTTTTCTTTGCCATTTCCTTTTCCCGCCGTTGTTGTTTTAACTTCTTTTTCTCTTCGCGTGCCAAAGCCTTGTCACGTAAACTCCGCACAAGCTTGTAGACAAAAAAACCTGCGCAATGCATCAAATAATGCTGTCAAACAAATAAATGCACATAGAAAAAAATTACAAAAAGCAAAAAATTGGACTGGTACATGATCAAAATGATTAGTCATCAACCACCATCAGAATAGTCAGCAAGAGTATAAAAATTCATTTCTGAAAATGAAATTGTCTTCCATTAAAATAAAGCAACAAATTAACTCAATACAATGTTTACAGACAAATAAGAAAAAAATATCGAACAATTTATAAGATTCATTCAATTCATGCTCACTGTGTTTTAGCAAATACCTAAAAAGTCTAAAAAGTCACACGAATAGTTTCTATTTCAAATAAATTACAACTGACATATACGGTGCAATAGTACAGAAAGTGACATACAGAAATGTACTAAACCGTGACACTAGTAAAGTAATTCTGTCACATCTTTTTAAACCAATAATGCATAAAATATTTGCTAGGTTTTGGTGGAAATGATTTGTGATATAGATTCACATTCAAAATATACTCTAACAAAAGCCCAGCTGTCGCCAGAAAAAAACTGACCATACCTAACTGCATCCAAAAACCAGGAAATGTGAATGTCATTTCTTACTTACTTACATAATTTACAATATAACACAAACTTCCGTTAACACCCCAAATATTGGTGCCATGCTTAAGTCGCAAATTGCAGCCAAACTGTTGCAAATAGCTACATGATTGCTATTGACAGCCAATAGAAACTTACCAACTCCTATCCAACAATACAATAACGAACCACCTACCATGTACTGTTTAGCCACAATACATACTTTACAAACCATCGATGTTATTTTCAGTCTGCGGTGGATGGAAAAGTAAGCAAATGTGAGGCTATTTTCCGTCCGCCACAGACAGAAAAAAAGAGCATGCAGACGCTATTTTCCATCCGTGCGGACGGAAATCTATGTGCTCCAAGCGCTATTTTCCATCCCAGGGATGGAAGACTAAGCAAATGTGAGGCTATTTTCCATCTGCCACAAACACAAAAAGGACTGTGCTTATGCTATTTTCCGTCCGCCACTAACTAAAAAAAACGTTATTTTTTTTAAAATTGTTTTTTTGAATATGACGTTATTTTCCATCCATCATGAACGTCTGAAGATTGTGACCGATGGAAAATGACACATAATTTCTTGGTATAATACACAGCCTTATTGTATTGTTGTAACTGTATAAATGTTCTTGTCTCATTCTTTGTCATTGACTATCGGTGCTTAATCGTGTTTATTATGTGTGATTTCTGTTATTTTTTTGCTTTACTCAGTCGCCCCTTTGCTGCTATGATGCTGACAGCGTTAAACATCTTACGGACGCTACAGCAACGCTAACTTCACAGACATGGTTTATTTACATCCAGCAATGCAATGCAGTACACTAAAAATACAACAGAACAAGAATTGCTTAATATAACCAAAACGCCATTCGGTACAGACTTTTTAGTACATAGTTTCATACATAATGTCACATTACTTAAATGCATGCATAAGGCTACAGTATTATACCAAAAAATTTAGCGGTCATTTTCCATCAGTCACAATCTTCATACGTCCATGGTGGAAGGAAAATAACGTCATATAGTCTACTTTTTAGTTAGTGGCGGACGGGAAATAGCCTCAGGCTTGCTTATTTTTCCGTACGCACGGATGGAAAATAGTGTCCACATGGTCTACTTTTCCGTCTGTGGCGAACGGTAAATAGCCTCACGTTTACTTACTACGGACGGAAAATAGCGATTGGAGCATAGATTTCCGTCCGCACGTGGCGGATGGAAAATAGCCTCACGTTTGCTTACTTTTCCGTCCGGCGCGGACGGAAAATAACACCGAGCGTTACAAACAGCCGACAGACGTACGACTTCTGGACATTGCTTTTACATAATGGACGAGAAAATTAGCCGTAACTAAATAAATGAACTCATCCAGAATCAAAATTAAGCAACTTACTGACTAAAATGACGATGATGATTCCAGGTACTATAAATATAGAATTGCTAATGCCTTCGTGGTAAGGGCCCTTCGGATCGCTTAATTCCACCATCTCCAACACAAATGAATAACAAAAGTTATTCTACAACCTGATAAAAATACAAAAACATATGTTTATTCACAGACGTGTCAATTGTTTGTTTATAAACAATTAACAAAACTATTTCCGGTACCATACGAACATTAGTGATGCGTCGATATCAGGACTTCAATTTCGATACGATATCGACATTCGACACGATATCGATAATTTTCAAATAAGAAGTATGTAATGTAAATCTTATACAATCACGTTTATTGTGGTAACTAAAACTAACGATAACAAACATTAACAAAATAATTAGGCCACTCGTAGTGCGGTAGGCCTAAAATTGCGTCGCAACCTAAAATCGAGAAAAAGTCACTAAAATCTGATATTTCGATTTTAAGGTCGTTCGTCATCAATTGTGTTGATGACTTTTAAAAGCTTGTCAGCAGTGTTTGTTACGGTAAGCAACATTATAGGATATGCATGTTTATCTGCAACCGTTCACGCTATAATTTGGTTGATGTTAGCAGAAATCGTGCATTTTGAAGAAGTACCCCTAGGTTATTTGACCCCGTACAAAAGACTTCTTTTAGTGGGCGAAATTTAAACTAACAAAATGTACGTTCAACGCTAAAAATTTCATACACAAGTTGTCTTTGTCTAGGCCCCTACATCCATGTCGTCGCAATTCACTCTTGAAATGTGCGCCGTATAGCATATAATAGCAAAAAAATCACTAAAAACCCTGTATTTTGGGGGTTCAAGGTCGTTCAAGGTTATCGATGTTAATACCTCCGAAAAACTCGTCAGTGTTGTTACCAGTGCTTGTCGTGAACTTGTGATAGTCAGCAATTATGAGCTTACCTGCATGCAATTGTTTTATGCCAAACAACGAGCCAATAGCGGTAAAATAACGTATTTTACGAAGGTACTTCTTTTTGATGCTCTCGTTTGAGGGAAATCCTTTAACCCAGCCGCACAAAATTTTGTTGCAGAAAAATAGAGTCTTCGTGGCAGCACACAGGAAAAACTTGCACGGTTTTGATATGGCTGCAGGGTGTGACACATCGACGGACGGACGAACGTCCAGACGACAGCTAAGATGCTGTCCCGCGTAAAAACCTATAACAGCTGGCGGCGCATACTATAACTTTCTGACTCACAATGTACTGCCAGTGACTACTTAATTTATCTGCACATGTGCTTCTTGACATACCGGTATATTGTTTTTGGCCGACCGTTAGGTTCAGTCTTTGGCACTGTGTCGTCTGTCGTCTGTCTGTCGTGGTCGTCTGTAACGCATGCCTTGTGGCTAAACTTACTGGCGTAGCCATAGGGCCGATGATAGGGGGGAGCATTTGGGGTAGGCTATGTGCCCCTCTAGGAGCCTACTCAGTTACTCAAAGTAGTGCCAAGCATAAAACAAAACATGTTATTTTTACGCCAAAAAACGAAACTTTTCTGGAAAGAGGTACCCCCTCCCAAAATTTTTTCCCCACGCGGAGAAAACATCTTTCAATCCCCATACTTTACCCTTTAAATACCCTACTACATCCTCGCTACGCCACTGGCTAAACCGGACGTCAGACGCTGGCCTTCAGATAGTCGTTACGGTCGGCCCACCTTAGCAACAGCCGGCCTTTTTGTATCTTTTTTTCACTTGCTTGTAAGTTGCTAAGATATCGTAGGCCTGTACGTTTCATCAGAAATATTTTGTGATGCACCAAGTTTATTTTCGAGCGAGGCTCCGCTTCCCAGACCCCAGTCGTTAGAAAGGGAAACACTACCTGTACATTCTCTACCCCATTCAACGACGACTCGACGCTGCGGACTCGACTCGGCACCCACGGAGTCTTAACCTTTTCACCTCCTCAATAATGACTGATTGAAGTCACTGACTCTGCCAGTAGATAAGCCTACCAGGTAACTACAGGTATTATCAATAAGCTGCGAAGTGCAAACGATCGAACGCTTTCTGTCCGTCTTTGCCGCTGTGATGCGAGTAATGTGTTCGCAGTCGACGCTAAAAATAGCTCGACGAGAAGCAGGTTGGTTCCGCAGTCTGCAGGCGCGCCGCAGTTGAGTCAAACTATCTGTTCGCATCGCTTCTCGGTGGTAGGCTACCGTACATTATATACGCCGTGAAATGTTATTGGTTTCATACTTTTTAAAGGCGTGTAAAATAGTACACTATAGAAAGCAACAGAAAATGAAATGAACGATTGCTTTAAACCCCGTTTACACGATCGAGCAAACATCGAGCTAGCTCGACGAGCTATGGTAATTAGCATGCTAATTAGGAGAGCGGGCGGGTTGTAATTGGAACGCCTATATAACACGTGATCAGCTGTGGGCTAAGCCTAGGCCTACATTTGAGCAGGGGGCGGGGTTCCATCAGGCCTGCTCGATGTTTGCTCGATGTTTGCTCGATTGTGTAAACAGGGTATTATAGGCCTGCAGTGTGTGCAGCACAATTGAACTGGCATTCGAGTTCATTTTAGTGCTGTGGCTTAGTACGCTGCTTGGACGCAACTGAACAGAACTGGGATTTCAAGGTTAAACGTGCATCATGTTTATGACGTTTTTACTATGTTTTTATGCGACAAAGCACCTTAGCTCAGTTCCGTTTATTTCTATCGCTTTGTAACACACTTTGAGGAAAAGTAAAAAAAATAATAGGCTTAATGGGCGCGCGCGGAAACGTGGCGATTCACCACCCAGTCCTAATCTTAAACCTAATTACTGTATGTAGGCCTAAGTATGTAAAAGCATAGTCTTCGAGTTCGATACCAAAGCATGGATTAATTTTGAATAAAACTTAAAATGGATAAAATAAGTGCGCCGTTGTGGGAACTTTATCTTCCTTTTATCTTTTTCTTCTTTTTTTCCGGTCCACCAAATCCAGTAGACACACTAGAATGTCTGAGAGAACGCTGAGGTACAACAAAGTTCATAAACCTACTACATGCACTGGTGAACATAATGACATGCTTATGTGTTCCGTGTATAATAGTCGTGTCATCTGCAATGAAGCGGTTGAGCGGCGTCGCGCTGTTAGTGACAATCAGCGTCTGTCTCTCGCTGACAATCGTCTGTCACATCATCGCACTGAGCACTCATCACTGGATCGAGTCCTCGTCTTCTTCAGACTTTACCGAGACATCGGCTGAACAAGGAACGTTACTGCGTCTCGGTCTGTGGACGGCCTGCTTCAGCAACTACCGACATCGCCACGAGCCGCCGGAGAACCGTTATGACGGTTGCCACTCGCTCTACTCCGACTACTACGCCAACATACGACTCTGGCTTATACCACGTAGGCCTACGTATTGCAGTATTTAGCTAATTCTACTCTTACCATCAAATCAAGTTGCTTATTAATAAATAAAAAAAATTGTACTATAGCTCGGACCGGAGCAGGACACAGCCTTTCCCCAGTTTTGCTTTAGCCCCTTCCCAGTTTCGTGGCCACCCATGATTTTTTTTGCAAAGATAACACAAGTATTCAATTTTTTTGCGTTTTCAAATTCTAGAAAAATGGCCAAATTTGTCGCTTCCGTTGAACGTCCAAAAGCCAAAAGTGCTTTAGCTTCAGGCAGGCTTCGCCCATTTTTGCCTCCTGACCGGGGTCTATGCCCCTGGACCTCGCTGGTGCTCTGCTCCCAGACCCTCGTTATAGGCTCGCCACTGGGTAAGAACTGTAAAGGTTTCTTTGAAGGCTGCCAAATTCTAGAGCTAGACCTCCAGGGAAACTCGTTGAAAACAAGTACGTGGTTTCGTGACAATTTCTTGAGACATCTGCCAATCTGCGCCCGAGCTCAGTAAAAAAAATAATAAATTATTATTATTCATTGGCGTTATTATCAAAAACGTCAGGTATAACGTTACGAAAAAGACACATTTTCGAGGACAGCGTGAAGATACATGTGTGCTAAACCGCACAATATCCATATCGAATAAAAAATGTTAAAACTTGTAGGTCTGCTAGAAAAGTGTGTTTTCAAATTTTTTTTCCAACACTAGACAAAGATGACGCACAGGAAGGCAGATCGTTCCATACGCGGCGACACGGAACTCTCGGTCGCCTGCTTCTGGGAATGATCAGCTTAATTCGTTCTGTATCGTCGCTGATCGAATATGTTGGCGGCGGTTGTCACGTCGGCTGCTCGAAGCAGATCTTACGCCGGTTAATTAGGCCTGTCAGGCGCTGCTGCTGTGTTATTACAGCATGCAGAAAACAAGTCCTACGGCTAATGGGTGGCCTATACTTGATGCGTTCAGGGACGCGCAACCAGTGGAGGTCTTTCATGGAGGTCTCTCTAAGCAGTTGAGAGACGTGGTCGTACTTGCGTGATCGGTAGGCCTATACACCACATCACGTGCGATAATTACTTCCTCCGAAATACGTAATTGAACGAAACGAACATTTGGGCGGGTCCCACTATTAGACTTATTGTTGTCTAAGTGCGTTTGTGACTAAAGATGGGAAAGAACCCTCACTGTTGTGGTTCGGTTTCGTTTTGGTTTGCGGGACACGACGGCTGTCGGAATAGCGCGTAATTTAATCATTTTTGAGCCGACGCATGCGCTACCTAGTATAAATTTCAGCGCTTCTGTATTGGGGCATTATGACGCTATACAGATTGTATTATTATGATTATTAATTCATTGTTGTAAACGGCCAAACTACGACTTCAGTATTTTACAAGGTAATGTAGTGACAGTATAAAAATGAAGTGGGCAAAAATGTGGTCATTTACGTCAAGTTTTTTTCATAATGTTGCGTGCCAGAAAACTATTAAAATAGGCCAATGTTTCACGGACATATTTAAAAAATAAAAGTGGCTTGCTTTTTTGCTTTTTTGAGACACGGTGTATATTAACGCATTTCAGGCTGGTTGTCGGTGTGTCGCGTGACGGCTGTCATATCGCTGGTGCTACTGCTCGTCTGTCTCTTGCTCTTCATAATTATGTCCGTCTGCGGCGTCTGTCGCTTCGTCAGCTGTCCGGCCGTACAAGACGAACTCTGCGAACGCGTCCTGCTCTACTCCACGCCCATCACCTGCATATTAGCTGGTAAGCTTTCCCCACCCAATATAGGCCTATCACAGTGTTTAGCTTACACACTCATTTATCAATATCAACTTTGTAGAGCTAATGTGTGTCAACAGCCCAGGTTAAGGGCGGGAACCGTTAGGCCTATTTTTGTGGAGTTTCGACGTCAGACGACCTTAAACTTTTGAGCTGAAAATTGGCATTTCGGACGTTCTCGGTAACGTCCAGGTTAACCTCAGTTTTTCTACCACACTTTTTACGCGTCTTAGCCATCCCAATTCTGCCCGTCCGTCTGTCCGTCCGTCCGTCCGTCTGTCTGCCACGCGGGTGAATCAGTCAAAAACGGTGCAAGTTAAGATCACCAAATGTTTACCATCGGCTGCCCGGAAGACTCTAGTTTCAGGAACCGTAAAGCTTTTCCATAAAATGACAGGGGGTGGAAAAAATTTGACATTTTTAGCCAATAAGTCGCTGTATCTCAATAACGGTGCGAATAGGGTTTAGGTTTCTAGTAATCACTAATAGAAAGTCGTACACTGGCTTTCAATTGCCACCGAATTCAATGATCTTGGATGACCTTGAACGCCAAAATAGGGGGTTTTATGGATTTTTTTGGCAATTTCGGGCTGCGAGACACATTTTAAGAGCGAATTGCACCGAAATCTATTGAGATAGACACGGAGAAGCTGCATATATGAATTTTTTGGCATTGATTTCGACGGTCTAGTCTCGATTATCTAGGTTTAAGGAAACTGGCGCACAAGGGTATCAGAGACCCATGCCCCCGTATAAGTTGTTATTTTACCGTTGTTGGCCAGTCTTTCCTGAAAACCGTTGCAGATAGGCACGGGCATGCTGCTTATCACAAGAAGCACTAGCGACGAGCTTTTTCAGTCGTATTTGAAAGATCCTGAATTTGTAAAATAAGAGGTTTTTAAAAATGGATTTTTGCAACTTTTGGCTGCAGCGCACACTCCAAGAATGAACTTCGACGAAATGGCTGGAGATAGATTGACAGTTTGCAAACAGGAACTTCTATAGGCTTACGAGCGTCTCGTGCGCATTAGCTCAAATTTCTTCTTAAAGTTGGTAACTTGTACTTGCCAGACAGACAGGCGTACGGACGAGCAAAACCAGTAATTCGGTCTATAGAACGGACTTGTAAAAGGTGGAGTGACCACGGAGGCGTTTCACGGCCGACCGATAGTCAGATGTGACAGATTTAATAGCCTAAAATGATATTAATCAGCAGCACATTATTGATAATTATAGTGGGCAATAGGCCTATCACATTTTTATATTTTATTTGTTGTTTTCAATGCGTTAGGCATAGTCATTGCATTTCGCTGTTATCATGTGTAGACAACAAACTGCTGATTTGCACTTAATTCACATAAACGTTGTAGAGGCGTAGTTTTGTCTGATGACACTGTTGGCTATTTTAGGCGGATAAATCTAAAACCTGTAAGTATTGAGCGTAGGACAGATATGTTAGCGCAACGCAGTCTGTCCTTCTGCATGTTTGTGAGACACCTGTGCACCGTGCGAGAGTGAACTTGCGTGTTTAGGGGTGTTTCTGATGACGACGATGGCTGTGTTCGCTGACAACGCGTTTCGACTGCAGTGCAAAGACTTCTGGGTGTTCGGAAACGACCCAAACAACAACCGACTGTCGTTCTCCTGGGCGTTCGAGTTCATCTCGTGCATCGCTTGTTTCAACGCGGCCGCGTTTATCGTTTGGCTTGTCGTCCTCAAAGCTCGCGAAGACATCTGACTGATCTGAGTGGCACATGCATTTAAACTGAAAGCTGACCTGCTATTGAGACACTTCGTGTAACCGGTGGCGTGGTCTCTGTACGTGTCTGTCGGCATGCAGCATATGTTTGTCAGTCACGCTCATATACACCCAACGCGCTGGTATAAATATGGACAGAAGTTTCATTTTTTAGACTCACAATGTAAATGCAGTAGGCCTAGGAGGCTAGGCCTCATAAAAAATAAAATGAAACGTACTATTTAGCGCATTGCTGCAGAGCGGAAGTACATATCCATAGCCTATCGATCTCGTAACGACCACGCTCCCGATCTCGAAACGCATCGAGAAGGAAAAGAAATAATTATCATTAAACTGGGTGGCACTGCTCGTTTTTGTGTCTCGTTTTTGTGTCTCAAATGTACTTCTCGAAGTGATTGATAAAATTTTCAATAAACGTTTTTAAAATATGAAAAAACGCCGAGAAAATAAAAAAACGTTAAAAAAGTAAAAAAAAACATGGCAAAAATAAGAAAAAATAAAAACGTAAAAAACGGTTTTTACATTTATGGTTTAAACTGCACTAGATTTGGCAATTTGATCAGTTTATTATCGAATCATCACAATTTGCGACTATTTTAGACAAGTTTTCTTCATTATCATAACTAGATATAAACACTAGTGGTAAAACAATACGGTCAAAAGAATACTTAGATAAAACAAGAAATCCGAGCTAATACTCATGAGACGCGCGAGAGCCTATAGCAGTTCCTGTTCGCAGGTAATCTTGGTCTATCTCCATTCATTTCGTCCCAATTCACTCTTTTGCAGCCAAAAATGGCCAAAAATCACTAAAACCCCTTATTTCTAAGGTTCAAGGTCAATCAAGGTCATCAATGTTGACAATCCTATAAAGCTCGTCGCCAGTGCTTGTTATGTTAAGCAGCATGTCTGTGCCTATCTGCAACCATTTTCACGTTAGACAAGCCAGTAGCGGTAGATTACCACCTTTTAAAGTAGGGTGCCCTTTTTCGCTCCCTCGTTCGTTCAACAGATAAATAACAACTAGGAGAGAAACTCTTCTTTGACTTCCAGGTGCGCAGGCCTCCTTGAATCTAGAGGGTCCGGATTTTTATATTTTGCTAAAATCTACGTTCAATGCTGAAAATTTCATACGCAGATTGTTTTGATCTATGTCTAGCCATTTTGGCTCAATTCACTCTTGAAATGTGTGTCGCAGCCCGATATCGCAAAAAATTCACTAAAACCCCCTATTGTGGGGGTTCAATTGGTCATTCAAGGCTATCGCTGTTGACATTTCTAAGAAGCTCGTTGCCAGTGCTTATGTTAGCATGTCTGTGCAACCACTTTCACGTTAGAAGATCCAATAACGGTAGAATAACGCTTTTTAAGGGGGTGCCCCTCTTTCTTTTTCTCGTTCGGGGGGACCCCCTTCATTCAGTGGCATGAAATTTTGTCACAAAATCTAAGCTATCATATGGTGAAAACCAGAAGTCTCTATCTCACCTGGGCTACGATCGGTACCGGGTTGTGTCAGACACCAAGACAGAATTACCATAGCTAATACGCGCTATAGCTAGCTCTCGCACGTAATGAATCTAGCCGAATTTTTATTCGTCGGTTTTCACAAGGAAACAAGGCCGAAACCGGTTTAACTTTTGCCGCTTTCGGTTTTGCTAAATTGAATGCGCCTTAAACATTGCTGCGGTTAAATATTCTATGGTTGTTTTGAGCGATAATTAGTGTAGTTATTGTTTATTATAGTTATTAAAATTTGACGTTCAGGGAAATGGAAATCACCAAGCGCAGTAAGTGTACTGTTGCAAGTCATGACACGAAGCTTGGTTTGCTGTTTTTTATGTTTATCAGTTAGCTTAGAAAATTATATTTATGTTTAAAGCATAAAATTTTGACTTCTAAGTCAGCTACTGAAGTGTATGTTTTCTTGTTTCAGACTTGAATAATTCTCTGTTACAGACACAATATGTGTGTACTCTTGGTGTCTACAG
>Ga0209367_1001588_pt1 | contig 28330 bp, 12 predicted proteins | sample WorMetLIZISLAND2_FD_187412 | JGI IMG/M metagenome (GOLD analysis project Ga0209367, IMG submission 187412) | Marine gutless worms symbiont microbial communities from Max Planck institute for Marine Microbiology, Germany - Olavius geniculatus... ...
GTGTGGGACAACCCTGCAGGAGTTAAGCCACGCTGCCCTAGATAGGCAGCGGTGGGCAGCGATAGTAAGAATGGCGTCAGACACCAACGGGCATTGAGCCCACGGTTGTCGATGATGATGATGATGAAGACGCGCTGAAAGCAGTAGCTGCTTTCGCGCGTAAAACTGGAAAAAAAACACTTTTTCAGAAATCAATATCAACAGAGAATGGTCTGGAAAGGCATGGTCACCGCATTGATGCACAGAATGATAGGCCTTGTCTTTAAAATTACCGCTAATTGTGCCTAGTCTGCGCCTTGTCCTTGTAACACGTGGCCGTTTTAGGCCTAATCGCAAACTTTGCATGACAAGTCACCTAAACGTTTGTATCCAGTACGTGCTACAAACGTGATGCAAGACTGCAAATCAACGGCAAAAATGTTCATAGTAGGCCTATCGTTACAGAATATTTAGGCCTTATCAGTAAACAAGAAAAAAAAACAAAAAAAAACAGCAAAACAGCATAACAGTAAATTTATTGAAGGTAAGATGGTCAAACGCCATTATTAACGCAGCACACGAATGTCAGAGACTGGTCGAAAGTAGCCTAACTCGTAACAGAAATGAACATAATTAGTCAGTATTACAAGGCTACAGGTTAGGCCTAAGGATCGTGATTAGTGATTGCAATCCCGGGATTGGATTCTCAATCCCGGGATCTGGGATTGAAAAATTTGTAATCACAGGATCCCGTTTCGGGATTAGGCTTACAGATTGGTCGTTATTTTGACCAATTATCAATTGACTAGTTTTATGCACAGGGCGGCCCCTACGAAAGGTATATCCGAACTGTAGAGAGTGACTGTCGAAATACAAATTTCCGGCGATAGCACAAAGTAGTACTGAAACGCTCAAAAATATTTTATTCACCAGACGGCAAAAATTCTTATTTCTGTCATTTAATATGCAAAAAAGTAGAATTTTAGCTAATTTTTGTAATCCCGAAATCACGGGATTGAGACGCTGCCAATCCCGGGATTCGGAATTGGCGAAAACGGCCGGGATCCCGGGATTGCAATCTCTAATAGTGATATACTGCAGTTTTAGCTGCACGAAGGCACAAACATAATGTCCATTATAGCTGTTTGCCAGTGGCGTCGTAACCAGGGGGGACGAGAGCGGGGAGGGGGGCAATTGACCCCGCCCTTACCTGCCGGAAATGTCGGACAATTTTTTTGTCGGAAAACTTTCGACCAAAAATTTAAAAAAATACGAGGCTGAAAACCCGCTATTTTGACGAAATTCAGGGGCAAAATTGAAATTTTAACTCAGCACTGCACCCATAATCCTCTCTGTCGGAAATTGCAACTTAATTTCGTGCCCCGCCGACTTTTTCAACCCACGACGCCGCTGCTGTTTGGGCGCAGTTGAGCCAGATTTCAGATTTCTTCGTCGAGACAGCGATCATCACAAGCGCAGAAGTCGACAACCTCGATCATGACGTCACCTGCGACGCTGCTGCTGTGACGTGGCGACGGCGCGAGTGCGGGGCACCGTAGCGGCACGGTACGCGTCGTACTGCGCGCAGGGCGGCAGCAGACTGGACGTCCGGTGTCCGGCGACCGTGGACACAGACCACACACTCGCCAGCGCTGACCACTCAGCGTCGTGCAGTTGCCGAGCTGCAGGGCCAGGCGATGGGCGAGTTGATAGGTGTGACCGAGACGTGCGCAGTTCACCGCGTGCCATGTAGATCGTGTCCACTGAAACGTACCGTACGTCATAACAGTCATCACTGGTCATTGATAAAAGTTTCGCCTTCTCCGATTATTTACTCCGCTGTAACGGTTATTGTAGGACCGTTCTAACAGGTCGCATAGGCCTAATTACGGGCGATCTTGTCCGTCCGTTCGTGTCTTATACGAACCATAACCTGGAAAACAGAAAGGCAGAGGAAAAAATGGTGCAAACTTTCGCCGAGGGTGAAAACCCGGTGTGTGTGGCAATTTTCAATACATTCCAATGGTCATTTACGTCGCAAATGTCCAGTCGAAAGTTTACTTTAATTGGTGTGCAGTGGGACTAGACGGATGGCCGCTTACATGTCGGCACATGTCGTGTCGACGTCTCTGTAATGTTATTGGACAGCGTTGCAACGAACGAGCTAATCTTCCATCTACACGAATTTAAACTATTGGATAATCACTAGGCCTACACATTAGCAGCAATAGCAGGCGTTGTCGTGAAGAAACAGCTTAAGAACTTACGTCAGGAAATCGGACACTGCACGGTCTGACAAGACACAGCCGGACCTGCGTCTCAACGCGACATTCACGATTGTCATTGGTCAGGCGGATCGACGTGCCGACGTCACACGAGCGCGAACACGGCGTCCAATCAGAGCTCACCACTTCACACCTGCTAGTCGTTGTAGCCACGCCCACGGGTACCTGCGGGCCGATGACGTCATCGCGTGACGTCACTGTGGGCGACATCGTCGTCATTTCGTCTACCATGGGCCTGTCCTGCTGGGTGTCGTCGCTAGGTCCACCTTCACAAATGCATCTATTCTGTGAGTCAAAGATAGGAAAATGTGTTGGCCCAGTGTCGACGTATTGTGCGACCGTACGTCTGCCTAGAGAGCTGTGCAACCCAAACCCTTGGCTTACTGAACTGAAAGTAGGTTCACCGGTTAACGGTTATACTCTTGCGGTGTGAAACGTCCAAGCAATATTTTCCTGTATCTTTTAGTTTTCTAGCTAAAACCCATACAGAATTAGACGGACGGCCAGACAGGCAAGACATGTAGCGGCCTATTAGAGCGGCCGCACAAAAACTACACACCAAACTGTTGTCAATAGGCCTATTTTTGCTAGATTGATATTGAACGGTGTTCAAAATTCTTTCAGTGATGCATTCATACCTTCCATATATCCTACCATACCAGACCCAGGTCTCCGATAGTTTCATCATTTCAGCCTTTGACAGTAGTTCAGGGTACAAGTCACGTCAGTTTTCATAAATTACTAGTCCACAAATTACAAAGAAGTGTAGCGACACAACTAAAGTTGAGTGTGTTTGGTGTCGTTTTATTATTCAAAGCACGGACTCGGGGTGTAGTACATGTATTTAATGGTAACACTGACCAAAAAGCATGTCATATTTTCAGCTGCTCTCTGCTTAACTTCTGACTCCATTAATCTCATGCAGAAAGCGTATCTAAGGTCGTTTTTGTTGTCCAGGCATACGTTGTACATGACATCTATCTATATCCACTTTTATGTCTAATTGCAGTTCCTTTCCTAGCCAATGTGATGCACTTTATAGGGGCGTATTTATTTTTGTCACTAGGAAACTAAATAAACTCTAAACTTGAATGTAATTACAATACTGTGAGAAGTTCACGTCAGACAAATTAAGTAACTACAGATTTGACTGTTCATTTAAGCCTATAAATACAGCACAAAAAACTAGAACTTGACATTAACAAGAAATACCACATGTTGTAAACACGTGATTATTGCTAACAGCAAATAAGAAACAAACCATTAACGCGGAAAGTAGCAGCAATCACAATGGAAATAAAAACGACATCAGCGAAGCACAGCAGCATGCAAAAGCGGTTATCACACACAGTTCAGTTTGTCCTAACACACGTTTCCAAAATTAGATCAGGGGAGGCCAGTCTTTAAAAAGTATATCACTAAAATTTGTTGTCCGTGGCGTCTATCGCAGGGTGAACCACTGGGCGATCACCTAAGCTGCGTTTTGGATGGCCTAACAACCATGAACAAGTTTAGTGCGCCACGGATAAATATATTACAAATATGCTAATGATAATAATACTTTTAATAGTTTTAATACTTTTCGCTAATAGTTTTAACTTCTGTTTGACGCCACGGCAGACGGAAAATTCGAAAGAGTTTAGTTTTGTTGTATTGATGCAATATACTACAGGGTTGTCCAAAAAAATGGCACCAAGTTAATGACACCGTAATTTTGCAACCTTACGTCATAGTCATGTGGTTTTCAGCAAAATGTTCCGAAAGAAATTCTTTACATGACTAAGGTCAGTATTTGAATACAGCAGTTAAATATTCTTTGTTATTGCCGCTGGCAGTTGAACTATGCAAAAACACTATTACCCTCGACACCGCGGTCCATAAAAACGTGCCACTTTTATTTTTTTCAATAGCTCCGTGAAACATTGGCCGATTTTAATAATTTTTGGCAAGCGACATTAAAAAGAAACTTGACGTAAATGTCTGCAGTTTTGGCCACCTCGCCCTAAGGTTGTCGCTACGCTACCTTGTGAAGTGCAGAAGTCGTATTTTGACCATTGAAGTCTTAGTATCACTGTAATTAGCACAAAATTCACAACAACCAACATAACTAAAACGTAATCCGGTCACACCACTGCAAACAATAGTTATTATTCACAGGCAAGTCTAAATTTTCGTGAATAAAAAATGAAAAGTAGGTTTATTGTACCTTATAACATGACCAGAGAACTGTCAAATGTCACAGTTATATGCACATGCTGTCTATCCAGGAAAATCAATTATGCTCACAAAAGTGTAAAAACAAAATTTGTGTAAGCATTCTATAGGCAGGAGAAACTAGTGTGCCAATATTAGTTCATAAAATCAAAGGTCAGCGTTAGGGTTACGAGAGAACAGGCCCAGATGGACAGGTGCACAAAATGCTATCTGTACATGGCAATTGAAGTATGCAAACCAGTTACTGCACAACTGTCATTGCATTTCACTGATTTGCATATCAGTTCTAATACTACAGTGAGTGAATGAGAAGGGAGAGTTTAACGTCCTGCCCGACACAGTATAGGTCATTTCGGGGATGGCCTTTTCAGGCAAAATTGCACATACACATAATACCAAAACAAAAAGTATAACCTTTATGAAACACAAAACGACCTTAACCTGAAATTGTAAGAACTGCCAATTATAATTGTGCATATGTAATGACAATGGCAGTTCTAATAATCTTCCCTGTTATCCTCCAGACAGTCATTAATCTCAGAATGCTGTCTATTGGAGGGCTACACAACCAGAGGGTTTTAATACCGACAAAGTGAAATGGAACATGTGACTAGAAAGGTTCTATTGACTGCAATATACGTACAACATGTTAACATAACAATCCGGTATAATTACAACAATACAAAAAAACAACGCCACAACAAGGACATAAGGAAATCATATACATACATACTTCTGTATCATATAATAACAAAAAATTCTCAGTCACACTGTAGATTTCATGTGTGTGTTTATGTATTAGTATGTCTTTTATTTTATCTATTTAAAAGCTTAATTTTTAGTGCTATTTTTCGCATCTTTTCTGCACTGTGTGCATGATTTAATACTAAACAAATAAATTAGCTGAAGCTAGTTCCAAAAATGTGTGGCTCGGTAGTCTAACAGTAACGTGTCGGACTTGTAATCCTGAGGTCACTCAGGGGCGCAGGTTCAACTCTGCACCAGGACACTGCCGGGTAACGACCTTAGGCAAGTTGTTCACACGCATGTGCCTCTGTCACCAAGCAGTATAATTTGGTACTGGTCAAAGGGCGGTGACGCTTTGCGGCGGGGAAGGTAACCGTAGGTCTGGCGTCGCACTGGCCATGCGTCACGGACTCGAGTGGTTTATCCACCTACGGGCTCAACGGCCGCAAGTGGGAGATGAGCACCCCGCCTACGCCCCAGCTGGGGCATGGCTCCCTTTACCTTTTTAGTTCCAAAAATGCCTCAAAATTTGGATTCACTGCTGCATTTCTAGTTCTTCGATCTGACCTGTTATTATTATACACATGACGGATGCAGCTAATAGCACAATTAGTTTCTATGCACATATCAAAGCACATATCAACGGGTTTTAGATGCAAATTTCATGTACCATATGATAATATCATAGCATGTTACACAATATCATACGTTGCCAATGTGACTATTATGATTTAGTAAGAGCCGAGCAGTGCACATGCAATGCAGCTAATATAAAGGGGCGACATTTAGAAGGGGAGGGGCTGGATGTCTACAGACCTCAAGGATTTATGATTTCAATTTTTTCCCTGTGAATCGTACCTTTGAAACGGTGTTACCGCTGCAAGAACATTACGTTACATAGACTCAGACCCCCAACAAATTACTAAGACCCCCCCAACGATTACTGAAATGACGCCACTGCTGATATGTAGCATACAACTTCTGCGATTCACTGTTCAATGGTAACAGTCCCATTGTTTGCATAGATTAGTGTGAAAAATAACTGCTTTCTTACTTAAAAAAGCAAAAATAGTCTGCAGACACTTAGTTCCTGTTTTTCCATGCACATTTGATGGCCAATCAAATTGATCTCCGATCAATTTTGGGACTTGATCGGAGATCATCTCAATGACCGTTTTTCCATTGCCAATTAGCGGCCAATCGTCCATCAAATCTCCCATCAAGTTGACGGCTGAATACTGGGCGATCAAGTCAGATAATTGACGATTAAACGTGGCGATCTGCAGTTCGTTGCTTATTCGCACCAGACACATCACTTCACTTCGCCGGTCAGAATGGGAATTTATGCATTAAAATAAAGTTCCAGGTATAACAATCGATCACTGATCAATTTATACTGTGTACAGTGTTTTGTGAAGAAATAAAATGGATAGACGCTCCAATATTGATTTGTGATAGAATGTATTTTTGACAGCAGATATCGTTGATATTGTTGCTATGATGACGTTTACTGGCTGCGGCGTCCACTCGCAGCGCATGCTGGGTAATTTAGCACAATACTGCAAATCGAGGTCAGCTGTCAGCCAATCAGACTGGTATAAAGTAGGCTCAGTTGACGGTAGATCCGCTAATCGCCGATCACATAATTGGAGATTAAAAATGCATGGAAAAACGAAACAGTTGATTGATGATCAATTCTAAATATCAAGTTAATCAAAGATCAGCAAATCGGAGATAAAATTTGATTTGACTGTCGATGGTAAAACTGGACCTTAACAAGTTTTCTGCAAGCTGTTACTAACACATAAAAGCTGTCTCTGGTTATGCAATAAATATCAGAATATTTCAGTAATATCAGTAATATGTTTCTGGAACTGAAACTTCCTAGCTTCAATACTGTCATATATAATGCTAAGCTAACAATTTGTGCAAGTTCTCATTCTGTGGGTGGAAAATCAGGCTAAGTATAACTGTATTACAATTTTTTTACAGATACAGTTGCAGTTTGTTAGTCCGCCCAAAAACGATAGTTTTCGGAAGAACTCATGTTTTACTGCAGATGTTTTTATGTACGTATTTATTTTTTATTTTTACATGCACTAGAGAATGACCAAGTCTTACTAGTGCACCACCCACCGGAGATGGGGGTCCCCTTACAATTTTTTTTCAAATGGGGGTCAAATATTGGCTTAAAATTTAGCAATTAGCATATCTGCGCCTATAGCTTTGGCGGTAGTGGGAGTAGCACCATGATACTTTGCCACATGATGTGCCTCTAGGTTGGGGTGTTAACCGGGTACAACTTTTTTGGGGCACTGCCCCCTTAAAATTTTGGAGGGCAAAAAACGTCCAGAATTTGGTGCAATATCAGAAAACATTCGACTTTGACCGCGAATATCTCTGGAATGCAGAGAAATATCAATAAAGAGTAAACGGCATCATCAACAGCAATTCGTCCACCGTTGAACAAAAAATTTGGTGAACTTTGGTCCACTAATAAAAAAGTTATAGTTTTATTAATCTTTTCCACTGAAAACTGTTGGTATAGCCTTGAACTGCCTTCTCATTTTTTGACTTTTTGTCAATTTCTACTTTTTTTGGCATTCCTTTTTTTATTTTTTTTCTGTAAATTTTTGTTTGTTTTTGCAGCATAAACTAAGCGTTGTAAGTTTTTTAAAACTAATTACAAAGCTTACATGAAAATATTCGTCTTTTTAAAGATATTTTTTCAGTAAAAAATCATTCTTTACTAATTTTGCCCCCGAAAGTAAAGGCTCATTTCATGACAAACGAGCAAAAAAGTTATGGGCAATGATGGGTAAAAAGCAGCATTAATATGTTGACCTACCCTAAGTCGACATTGGGCATTCTCCGTATGCTAATGCATTTGAGTTCGGGCCATGTGACTTTGCCACTGGGGGGATTTCACCCTCATGAATTTCCCCCCCAATCGGACTTAGGGTGCCAGGTGGACACATGTTTGGCTTTGCTCCAAATTTCTAGTTTTATCTGAATCTTTAAAGTCTTTTTTTACATATGAAGTCTTTTTTCAACATACTTACTGGTGCTATCTAAGCTACATCTACAGATCTCTGAACATAAACTCGATTGTCTGACTGAATGAAAGCACTCTTACCATGTGACACACAGGCATATTAACAACAGAATATGTGGCAGTTAGCATAGAATATGACTCGTACAATAAAAATAACCTGCTGCCAGTGTTAACTGTAACACGATTAACTGATTTTACCTTCTGATCAAATGATTATGCATGACATAATCACTTCATTCAACTTCATTCGACGCGAATGGAAAACTTGTCTATATCCTAAAAACTTGCATCCTTATACAGCATTTACAACGGACGTAATTGCAGAAGCGTAAGTACTAAACCGTGCAATAACCATGCAGAATGGCAGCAACTATGAGAAGCCATATTATTCTGACCAAACAGCCTCATACCAGCACCACTGTCAACGTCATCGTCGATGATGTTTGCTGCACCGTAGTAGTCAACGAGGTATTGCAACACAGCTGGCTCGTTCCATGGGGCGCCACGATGGCAAGCCGGGCATGCCGCTGGTATGGGAAACTGTACCTTCGGATGTGCAGGGTCCTCGGTGACATCACCTCGGAGGTGTAGGTTGGCACGATTGTGGGACGTCCACAGCCACATCACGGCACCGTCACGCTGGGACAGGTAGCGGGATGATCTAGAACCACTGAGCAACTGTGCTGCACCTCGACCAAAGTTCACAGCACATTCCCGACAGCCGAGGAAATGCTCGACGTAGCCACGAATAGCCGAGATCACTTCGACCGGACTGTACGTCAGATCTGCACAGATTCAGCACAATACAATGCAATACAATTAGCATCATTTACAAAAAATGGTGCATAGCTTTTAATAGGAAACTCATCTCAGAACTACGGAGCGTCACCTGCTGTATGGGATCACACAGTGTTAGGTGCCACCTGAAACAGGTGAATGCACCCCACCTTAATCCAAGCCAGATAGGCCGGTATTCGATTTACCTACCCCAGAAGAACAGAAGGCTGAGTTGACCTAGGCAGTTAGTTACATACCTAAATGGTTTGCCTGCCCACAAACAGTCACCCATCCAGGTATTAACCCGGTCCAGTGTACAGCAACTTCGTTGATCGGACACAATGTGTTACCACTACGCCACGCCACCAACCCAAATATAGAGCATCAGTCAGAAGAATGTCCACGACCAGGGTGCTGTGATGTGGCTGTGGACATCCAACAATCGTGCAACCTACACCTCTCTCAGGTGATGTCCATCACCACAAACAGAGTTAACATAAGTATACTCGAGTGAAATTCTGAGCTAAAATTGAAAATAAAATAAACTAGAAGGCACTCGTGAGAGTGCATATCTCCGCCAATATAGAAGTTTTCACAGAAGGTGCCATCGTTCCTGCCCAGTAATCATGTACACAGACACACGGATGGAACAACCAATCTCATAATCTCCTCCAATGTTCACTTCATTCCATTAGCGGAGATAACTAGTGTCATTTATAATATCAGGAGATAGAAGTAATAACGGTAAATAATATTTTGATGCCCAAGCATTGATGTAAATGGCTCCATCTGCTAATCAAATCATATCAAACTTGCTACAACCATTATGTTGACATGTCCTTGAAAACTTAACAAATTCACTTATGTTGGTATCATACAGAATATATTTGTGTGACTGTCACAAATCACAACAACATGATGAACATGCAGCTTCATTCACTCATTCACTCATTTGTTAGTTATCCATTTATTCATTCAGCTAATGTCACAGTGTGTTAACGCAGTTAGGCCACGTTCACAGACACGAGTACAAATACGAGTACCCGTATATGGGTTCTGGCAAATACAAGTTTTCAAGCATTTCACTGGTGACTGTTCACATTGATAGGAGTACGAGTTACCCGTAAAGTAAACGACACATAAATAGCATAATTTAAAGCTATAAAAACTACGATGCAGAACTTACATCATCATCGAATTCCTCGCTGCCAGGGATGCACGAGTACTAAAATTATTAACAACGTAGTGAAATATTGTTGCTTTATTCGCAAAGAGTTCACTCATAAACCGAAACCCATACTCATACTCGTATTCGTGTCTGTGTGAACACGGCCTTACACAGCGCACTCTGTTACTTACTGCGTCTCTCACGGATGAATGCGTTGACGGTGACTGTATGGAAGATCATCCACAGGCTGCAGGGGTAACCACGGTACCGTGGCCGACTGCCTTGACAACCCGTCCACTGCAGGCGATGTGGCACGTACGCTTCTCTTGTCTACAACCAACATGAAACCGAGAAATTACAAAAACATCTCTCTAACATATTCCAGCAACGCTGTTGGCAACCGATAGGGGAATGGTTGCATTTTATTTTACCCAAAACTGCATACAGAATACCAAATGTTTTTCATAATAATGTTGTAATGAAACATATGCAGCACACCGTGATACAGCAGTGTGCAGCCTGGGATCTGTGAGCCACATCTGACCCAATACAGGTTGTTATCCAGCCCATGTCATCCAATAGAAGATGCCGAGTATGAATTTATATCCCTTGTCAAGTTGCTTGTTTACAGTCCTACACGCTTTGTGCACTGGTTTCGATTTTACGTGAGAATGCACCACTGATCTCAGAAAAAAACTCTATAATAAGCTCACAGTATACACTATTTCTGCAGTTTTTACGCGCAACTGCAGCTACTGCTGTAGCGCGTCTTAGCCATCGCAATTCTGTCTGTCCGTCCGTCCGTCACACGGGTGGATCAGTCAAAAGGAGTGCAAGCTAGGATTACCATATCTTCACTGGCAGCTGACTGCAAGACTTTAGTTTCAGGAACCGTAAAGCTTTTCCATAAATTCGAAGGGGGTCACCCCAAATGAAGGCGCTAAATGAGACGGGGTAGGAAAAATTTGCGATTTCAGCTGATACGGCATTGGCAGAACGAGACAGGTCACGTCCTCTGGTGGGTACAAGTAAAACACTATAGATAATTAGCCGCCGGTCGTCTGGCGCACTCTGGTGACTGATTTTGTTTTACTGGGCTCTCAAACATGCACCGCTGTTGCGCGTTCCCCTTTGCGTTAGCTGGCATCAGTTTTACCAGTACTTTGCACTGGTCAGGCATGCAGCAAATTCAAGAACACAGAATATGGCCCATAGCTCAAAAAGCTTGTGGATCACTGATCTGCAGTGTTACATGCCTGCAGCCGGTTGATGGCATTGATCCAGTCAGCAGCCGATAGCTGGCCTCTTCTTGTCCTCAGCAAACGATTGACTGCATCCAGGAAATTCATGACGTGATCTTCCGCTGGCAAATACTGCAGTAGCACATGTAATAATCAGCAATGCTGTAAAAGCATTCCACTCAAGCCTGTAGTAACCAAACTTTTACAACGGGGACCTGGGGGAGGGGTTCAATTCCACCTTCCTGGACTGCAAAGGTGGCCATGCAATGATCTAGCTTAGAAACCTGGGGAGTGGCAGTAAACTCTCCCTGTGGGACAAAGGGCAAAGACCCAGCCATAAATGCATTTTGTGCATTTAGAGATCAAACACTGCATCAGGTGGTCACATTTTTAGTTATTTTCATGCAACATTTACTAGTTTCGGCCAATGGGGGGTCAATACAACCAATTAAACCCGCTTGACTACAGGCAAGGGCCTGCAACTAATGATAAAGTGCACTCGTATTTCATTCGTTTCATTCGTCACTTGCAACCTGTCTAGAATGTAGCTCAGTTAGTGGCGAAGCACCTTTTACTGCCGAGGATGCACAGAATAGAATCAAACTTACAAAAGGTTAACATATCAGCTGTGAACAGCCCTGAGTTGAAATCAAGATTACTAATTACCACAAATGATACCGCTTTCAGTGAACGACCCATCAGTGCTTTGATACCGTTGACTGAAGAGGCACCTGGCTTGTAAATGCCCAGCATCAGCAGATCACGAAATATCACTTACAATTACCCAGCCAGCTTAGAGTAACGGTGACACCGATACTCATTTCCTGCTGAACCAGACCATTTTCACAAGTTAGTTTTTATGTTAAGCCAATCCCAAATTGTTGTGGCTGCATTTTCTACAGACCGGAAGCCCTTCATCTCATGGAACTCAAAGTGTTTAAGCACTTTGTAATATTGTAATCACTAAATTATGTTCTTCCTATAGTAACTTACAAAATATAGTCTGGCTAAGCAAAAATTAAAAAAAAAACATGCATAAACTAGTGTATTTCACAACAATATGCAGAAAAGAACTGTGCTTATACACGTACTTTAATGAAAATCCTAAAGAAATTTTTTCCTGACAAAGTTTACAGAGACCTAGATGTGGGCTTTTTGAGCTACAAAATATTGTAGTGCAACAGATCATACTGTACCTTGTACAGTACATCAATGTAAGCTTTGAGTGCAGAGAGGGCTTCGTGATCGAAGGTCTCACGGGATGGTATTTCAGACCAGAGCGAATGATAAACACCAGACTCAATGTCTTGCATGTGTAAACCATCGGCTGGCCTGCAGACATTCGCTCACTAAATATACAGCGTTTCATGTAAAGGCACCCTTTTTCTTTCTTTTATAATTCACTCAAATAATTCACACAAAATTTTTAACAGATGTAAGTAAAGAAATACCAATTCAAAATATTTCGACAAATATATGGCTGTTAGTTAAATAATCTTTGCTAGCCGTGAGGTACTGCTATGTCACAATGTGCTTGTTGCAATCAGCGCTGACAGTTGTTGAATAACTACCCTACTTCGATAGTGAACTTCATCTAGTTGACTGATGACAAACTGTTGAAGATGGTTTGTTAAAGGTTTACCATTGCAGCCACAAAAAATGCCCAAAACGATCACTTTCACACACTTGCGAAGATAGCTCGACTTTTACACCTTTCAGCAATACAGTGCACCAGCACACACCGCTTGCGAAATGGTTGAGTTTTTGGATCGCAAGACGTTTTACTTCATGCCCCATGTTGCTTAGTGCTGATACGATAAACTTTTTTCATCAGTGAAGCAGATAAAGTTCACCATCGAAGCAGGGTAGCAACCGACAAGCTTGTACTCACGACACATTATGACGTTAGCATGTCATCAGAAGTAGCACAGAATATTTTAACAGTCACATTTTGTTGAAATATTTTGAATTAGTATTTCTTCAGCTACAGGTTGTAAAATTTCATGTAAATTTATCGCCAATTGACTGAGTTATGAAAGTGAGAAAAAGGGTGCTTTTTTATGAAACATCATGCAGATACTCTCTGTAACAGGGCTAAACAAACCTAGATAATTGGAAAATGTTTCTAGCTGTTCAGTTTCAGTGTACAAACAAAACCAGACACTAAATCAAGACCCAGAAAGAATGACCCTACACACCATTCTCCATGTCAGATTGTTTTGCTGAGTGGATGACGTGACATCAAAACTCAAAAACAACAACTAAAATATGAAATAAAATACAATTCACAACAAATCACACAAGAAATTATAAAAACCATAAAAACCTAAATTTTGAACTCGGAGTTTTTTAAAAAGACCAAAATGTGTTATTCAAACCAATTTTCTGGGCCTGTTTATACAGCAATGTGAATACCTTGCTCATAAGCCAATAAAAACAAACATTTTCTATATAGTTATTAAACATAAACATAAACAATGTTTGTCAATGACAACAAAAGTCTATGTTAGTGGCGTGGCATAGTGGTTAAAATGTCGGTCCTGGTGGGCGAACTTTCTCTATCCTGCGCTAGACTGATGGATGGCCTTTTGACCACTTTGTGGGTAAAGCGTCCGCTAACAGTCAACCAACAAGGCCAACTCAGCCTGCCATCCCTCCGGGGTCGGTTAAATAAGTAGTAACCCATTTATATGGGTTACGAAAGGTGGGGACCTCAATACAGCTGACTGGGGCTGCCTAGCCGGCCACTGCGCCAGCCTGTGTCTGCAGGCTGCACACGGTGACTGTGCGTCTGGCAGCTCTGGTCAGTGACGAAAGCGCATTAGAGGCGTGTACGACGTACGTGGGTAGATGCGCTATAAAAATCAACTCCTTTAACCTTTTAACCTTTAAAACAATGTAACAACTAAGCAATCAGTCAACTGAACAAAAAATCAATTAATCGCTCAACGAATGGTTTATGAATAGAATGCAGCATAAACCTGTATAGAATACGAGACTAACTAAACACGCACCATGCACAAACTAGCAAAAAAAAACAGCATCAACGATGCACACAAAGCAGCTCGACATACCGAGGTGCTGCAGCTGCTGCTGATGCAGTGGTCGTTACCGTAGGTCTCAACGTCACTTCCACCGAGCCAGTGCCAGCCCTACGCTTGATTGTCTCCACCAAAGCGTCACGATCAAATGCACTGTCAGTGTCACAAGTAACAACTTCCAGCTCATCGCTCGCAGTTCACACATCTCATAGATTGAGGGACAGTAACGGTAGGGCTTCGGAATTTCAATCGCAAGGTGGTGGGTTCGACTCCTCGTCGGTTCGCTATCAAACGACTACCACTCGGATGACTGACTATCTGTGCATAAGTAAATTATCTTGGTATATAACCAACATCAAGATCAACTCCACCTTCCATCCCTCCAGGGTAGGTAAATTGAGTACCAGCCTGTGTGGTTAGGGTTGAGGCAGGGCTATTTGAGCTATTTGAGCTATTAAGTGCCACTGTAAGCCCACAGGATTTTCTTTTGTGGTGCAAGAATCTTCCCATTGACAATGCATTACGGGCATTAAAAATTGGGGGGTTAAATAGGGGAAGGAGTTATCAGATTTTTATCCCAGACAAACTTGATCTTACTTTTCAGGCCCCGAATGAATGTGCAAAATTTCATCAAAATTGCGGCCGTAGAAGTGTTTACAGACAGACTGACGGAATGATGCAAGTGATTTTGTAATCTGTCCCATGCTATGCTATAGCAATGGGACAGATAAAAAGACCAAGTGAAATATAACTGAAATGACTGAAACTTAGAATGATGTCAAATAATCAATCAACTAATCAACAGTATCAATAGTAAGTCAGCAACAGAGGGATGAATTATGTCAAATGCACATGCTTATTGCTTATAAATTCCAAATGATAGGGAATCTTTTAAGTGCCAACAATAACTTGATAAACACCAATGACTGATAAAATGCACAAGTGACAATCATTCACAGTGAGAGCTATAAATAGCATATACCTGTCAATGCGGTACAAAGTATTAAAGTTGGTCGTGGCATACAAGCCTCGCTCGGTAATGCTGTGTAATGCTACATCCTCAAGCCTCATGCGTCCAACCACCACCGACACAGATGCTGGCAGCAGATCCAATATCACCTGAAAATAATTAGGTGTAAGTAAGCAAGTGAATAGAATATATAAAGTGAACAATGTCAGCCAGCAGCCGAATCTGAGGCACTTGGCTGAGCTGCTAGGGATGTTACAGTGTAGGCCTGCTGGAAGTGGTAAGTTTAAGAAGGCAACGTAAAGTATGTGCAGAGGTAGAACTGCAAATGCTAGAAGGGAGTGAGTTCCAGGCAGCGTGGGCCGCAATGCTGAAAAGCACTAGAGATTTCTTCGAAATGATAGTGTGCTATATAAATGTTCACTTATTATTATTATTATTATTATTACAAAGATTGTGCTAACGTCTGCAACTGAGTGTGCTGTTATATACTGCTGAACAAACAATAATACAGAATGATCCTAGGCCATAGATACTAGAGTGCAGAAGACAATATACAAAATAGACCAGACACCACCACACACACTGAAAGAAAAAGTGCTACGCAGATTACTGAGTACAGCCAAATCAGGCAAGAGCTGTGATAAGTTATAACTATTACAATCATATAAATGTCTTTACAATAATAAATTCATCAAATATATAATATATAAACGTCTGTCACATACACTATAAGTCTGCTACATCAAACAGTAAGTAAAGCATGCAACTCGGTGTAAACTGTATCATCTAAAATAGTTTTGAATCTCCTTCTACTGACACACCGAGCACGTTGAAATTTATTTACAACTAACATGCTATGTAAATTGCTTACGTATTATTACTTAATAAGCATGAAACTGACAAAAACATCGAAAAATTTTGCTGCTAATGTCTTACCGTTTGTCCAACATGTTGCTGTATAGCAGCATTATCTTCCACAATAACATAAACTTGTCGGCTACCCGTGCTGTCAGCTGCTATCAAGTCCGATACATCCCTACAACCACGTTGACACACCACTGCTATTATAATACGTTTGCCCAATGCACATCCATTTGACTCTCCTATATGGGCTCCTAACTCAAAGACAAAGTGTACAAAAAACAACAAAAAATCTGAGCTAATGCTCATGAGATGCACGAGAGCCTATAGCAGTTACTGCAGTGTTCGTAGGTACTCTTGGTCTAACTCCACCCACTTCGTCAAATTTCACTCTTTTACAGCCAAAAATTGCCAAAAAATCACTAAAACCCCTATTCTACGGCTCAAGGTCAATCAAGGTCATCAATGTTGACAATCCCAAGAAGCTCGTCGCCAGTGCCAAGCAGCACGTCTGTGCCTTTCTGCAACTATTTTCACGCTAGACAAGCCAACAGCGGATAAATAACCACTTTTTGAGGAGTATATCCCTTTTTGACACCCACATGTGCAGACATTCTTGAACCTAGAGGGTCCGAACTTGGATTGCTAAAATCCATGTTCTTGCTAAAAATTTCATACGCAGGTTGTCTTGATCTATTTCCAGCCATTTCGGCACAATTCACTCTTGAAATGCATGTCACAGCCTGAAATCCCGAAAAAGTCACTAAAAGCCCCTATTTTGGGGGTTCAAGGTCATCGATGTTGACATTTCTAAGAAGCTCGTTGCCAGTGTTATGATAAGCAGCATGTGTATGCCTATCTGCAACCATTTTCACATTAGAAAAGCCAATAACAGTAGAATAACGCTTTTACAGGGGGTGCCCGTTTTTCCCCTCGTTTGTGGAAATCCCCTTCACCCCATGGCATGAAATTTTGTCACGAAATACTAGAGACTCTAAGCTATCATACGGTGAAAACCAGAAGTCTCTATCTCACCTGGGCTATGAACGGTACTGGGTTGTGACAGACAGACACAAGACAGAATTACCATAGCTAATACGCGCTATGCTATGCTAGCTGTCGCTCGTAAAAATTGGTGAAAACATTAACAGACAGAGTCAAGTATTCAGTTTGAAACAACAAAGGCATAGATTGCAGGACGTCAAAAAATTCCCGAAAACTAATGCATGTCTTGCGTGCATGTTTATATATCACTGGCAGATTGCTGGCTGGCTGGCTTTCATGCCAGAGACTTTCTCCAATGCACACTAGGCGCAGTGTAGTGGGCAAGTATGCATAACAGGGTGAACAGGAACATCTTTGATTATTAACTACAATGTTCTATACAGGCACTGAAGTCTCAGAATTACCGTAAGAATAATAATCATCGCACCAAATGAATTGTACACGACAAATGAAAACAGTGATTTGACATGACTGCACATCAGCTCAAAAACCCATTTAATCTACTACATAAACAAAGCCATCGGCAATGACATCAACTCAACACTTCATGGACTACTATCTTCAAATGACAGCACATACAAACCGTATGAAATGAAGAGGAGGCCAAGATGAGTGGCTGCGGCCAGCATGCAGCAGACGATTCATGAATTCCAGCAGTTTGTGTGACAATAAAGCAGGAGTCTTCTCTCCCGTAACCAGTTCCCCATGGTCATCTATTGAAGCAGCTGGCGGGAACATCTGACATCAACAGAACCAGCACAGTACATGTCATAAATCGCTCGATCGATAGATCGAAAAAACTGCCACTTAGACAAAGTGATCAATGGGTATAATTGCAAAAATTAAAAAAACCTAACTAAAACAACTGCAAATGTAACAAGAAAAGCTCAGCTAATGCATAAAGGAACGAGCAACAGTGTTTGAAGGCCCAGTGAAAACAAAAATCTAAGCTCACCGATCCCAGCAATCGACATTAACCCTTTGACGGGAAGCGGGGGTCAAACTGACCCCAGACCCTATAAATTATTTAATATTAAAAAATAGCTTGGACTTATTTAAACAAGTCTTCGCGACTTTGATTATTTTTTCACTGTCTTCAATCTGCCACTTTTAGTTCATGTTTATGCCGATAGAGGGCGCTGCCACTGAGACTTTCTCGACACTCTTCCGCGCAATTGTGCGGGTCGACATGTTGAAGAAAATAGCTCCCGTCAGATTTACTTGCTAAAATTGATTTTTTGCACATTCAGTTACATTTGGTGATATTATATCGAAAAATAAGGGTTGGCCATAATAAACTTTTTAAAAATGCCATTCAACTTTCCGGCTCTGATAACACCCTGTTTGACAAAAAGATCTTAAAGACATCTCTTATAAAAGCTTCAATTACTTTCTGTTGCTATGGCAACAAAACCTCCTAGACAACAAAAGTAGTGTGGCTATAACACACGTATTACGTGCCTTAATGTGCTAGCAATTATGGCTGTGATGACCAATTCGTATGCTAATCACTACAGTGAATCTATCAGTGTATGTTTCATATAGCAACGGTTGGCAAGGTGATAATTTTGCATAGCAACAGCTTATTCAGCAGACATATTGACATGAAAGCTTTACCAAGCTTTAGTTACCATACAAAGTAAGATCAGTGATTATAATGTAGCGTAGCGTCCATTCCTATGGACGCCGCAATGTTTAAATTTTGTGCACGTTATTTAAATTTCGTTACCATGGCAATGAGGTTGGTCGCAATAAAATTTAAATAATGCCTTTAATTGTATGACCCTAAAAACTTCCCAATTTATGCAAAGATTTAAGAGATATCTTGTACAAAAGCCTCCATATAGCATATTTTCTGTTTAAATTCTCCGAAATCCGTTACCATGGCAAAACGATCGATATTAGATAACAAAAATAATACTAGCATTTAGGGCTGTCAAAGCATTAATTTTTTTAACGCATTAACGCAGTGCGTTAATTTTTTTAATGCATTAATTAACGCGTAAATTAACGCACCCAGTCCCGTCGAGATGGAGAGTAGGAGGTAAATTACAGTGGACTACATGGAGATAGTGACTGGAATGAAGCCCACAATGTAGTGCCTGTGTCACAATAGCCTACCGTGATGCCTGTCACAGTTTAATGGGATATCCGAACTTTTGCTGCACAGAATTTAGTAACTAAACAAAATAAAATAATAAATTTACTCATATGCGTTAATTTTTTAAATTTTTTTAACGCGCATTAATTTTTTTAACGTGCGTTAATTTATTAACGCATTAACGCGTTAATTAATGCGTCAATTGTGACAGCTCTACTAGCATTTCATCTGAGTGAGATCAAGTGTTTGACGTTCAAAACTCCACTTAAAACCAACAGAATGCACTATAATATTCATGGGGTCAAATTGACCCTGGCTTCCCATTGGCGTTACAAAATTGGGCTTCTCGTCGAAGGGTTAAGTATCTATAGCATTTCATTTACACTCGCCAGAAGGCGTGACCAGTCTCACGCAGCCATATTGGCTAAAAAATTGCAAATTTTCCCTACCCCATGTCATTTAGTGCCCTCGCTTGGGGTGACCCCTTTCAAATTTATGGGAAGCTGCAAGGATCCTGATACTAGAGTCATCCAGGCAGCCGATGGTGAAAATCTGGTGATCCTAGCTTGTACTGTTTTTGACTGATCCACCCGTGTGATGGACAAATGGATGGACAGAACTGCCATGGCTAAGATGTGCTACAGCAGTAGCTACTGACGAAATGATAAACAAAAGATAACTAAAGATCAGTCTAAGAATGCTCGCTAAAACAGCAATAGCTTAACGTTTCCATTTAAAGCATGCTGTGTCAGACAACTGTTGACTGGGCAAAGCTGGCAGACTGTTTCACACAGCTGGTGCAGCATATCACAATGCGCACTGGCTGAGTGCATGGCTTTGTAATGATATTAATGATCAAATTTCTATAGTAACATCTAATCTTGACTTCGAAGGTACATTGCATAAATTGGCTAAATAACTAATGATGCAAAAAAGTACTTTTACCTAACTTCTAACTTTTACTAACTTAAATCTTCTAACTAAACCAAACATGCAAATGCATTACCAAAAGCCTGATGTTTACAGCACATCTATTCAATTATTGTCAAGATTTTATTCTCAGTTTATGATGCCAACGTACATGGGGCCTATTACACTGAGCTCACCCTATGCATTCCCATGTCAACGGCAACCGCTATGCTGAAGTGGCTGACAAATGCAACTAAACTAACAAGCATCGGCAAACTAGACCACAAACTCATAATCAGGGCCCACAGTTTTCCGCGGGCTGCGGAATTTTGAGCTGAGCAGTGGAATTTACCCTGTTCCACAGAATTTTGATATTGCCACGAAATTTTAGTTAAGAAATGACCGACGACAAGTACGATCGTCGGCTTTAAACTAACTGCATCACAAAGAAAAATCAAACTAAACTGCCTAAAACTGCGTCCCTACTAATAATTACCATCATATACGGCACAACTGTAAATTAGCACAATGCGACTAATTGACAAATTGCACTTTTGAAAAGAAAAACAGATCGATAATTTCCTTTGTATGTTGCTAGCATAACTGAGCGAAATGCCAGCATCAAAAACTGAAGTGTTTTAAACAGAATAAACCTTAGTTTACGCACAAACACAAGGCTGTGGTAAACTGTAAAATTTGGTCAATTTTGCTGCGGTGAGCCATAGAATTTTGCAAACTTGCCCGTGAAATTTGGCAAAATTTACCGCAGAAAACTGTGGGCCCTACTCATAATGCTTTCCAGAGCAATTCATTGCACAACTAACTGATAGATCACACAACATCCCACAGACCCTGACAGCTGGATAGCCCGAACCGACAAACTTTCGACACACTACTCCATTGTTGGCACAGCTCACTGCAGCTAAGCCAATCACAGGACTCCAATCTGCACATCAGTAAAACTGCACTTTAATACAGCTCAACAGGCTGTTTAATTTCACTATACAGTGTGCTAGTTACATACTGCAATGTATACATGCACAGTGAATGCAATAAAAAGTCTGAAATAATTACAAAGTTGTAAACATTGTGCTATTGTGCTCACTAGTGCTTCACTGTCAGTAACTGACTGTTGAACCAAATCAACTCAGCCTTCAATCCCTCCGAGCTAAGTAAATCAAGTAGCTGCTAGCTACTTGCTTCACTGAAGTGCATTGCTGCATTCACTTTTGACCCGATGTTATTGTATCCTTTCAACAACTCACGGTTGTATTGTAATATTTAATTGTATCCTATAATTCCTAAGGCCTACTTAGATGTACACTTTGTGGTGTGTTCAATGACGGATTGACAGAAGCTTCTGTACTCTACATTGGGTGACTTCACTTTTTGACTTAGCCTTTTGACTTCAACTTTCGCTAAGCCAAAGTTCAACTAAACTTTGGTCTAAAAACTTGGACCAAAGTTTAGACCAAAAGGATTAAATATGGTGGAAAATTAGGCCTAATGGGAAGTAAATCAACCAGTTATGCTTGGACTTGCTTATTTATTTAATTGCACCATGCATGCATACGATGTGGTACGCAACATATTACGTCATTACAGCACTTATTTTTGATACCAGACTGCTTTAATTTACTAAACTATCTACACCTATAGGACTGTAAATAGTCGCCAAGTTTTCACTCAGCTAAAGTCAAAAGTTGAAGCACTTCAGGCTCAGTGAAAGTTTAGCCCTAAGGGCAAAAGCTATCTCTTCCATGCAAATCAAACTGACTTTAGCCAGGTTAGTTCAGCTAAACTTTGGTCTAAGTAGGTACTTAGACCAAAGTTTTGGTCTTAGTCAGTTGACTTAGATCAAAACTTCAGTCTAAGTACCTACTTAGAACAAATGTTCAAAATCACTTCTCTTTTTGACTTGAGTATGAACTTAGACCGAAGTTTAGGCTTAGCAAAAAATTTAGTAAAAGTGAAGTTGCGAATTACATGCTTCAACTGCTTGTGCTAACAGACTGGCAGAAAACAATGCCACCTATGCTTTGGACGAACACTATAAAATTGTAGTATTGTTGGCATTACCTTTAATGCTGGTGGCAAAAGCGCTGTATACTGGAGCAAATCGCTGGCAGCGGCCACACCATGTCATATAGAAGTCGACCATCCAGATCCGAGATGAGCCATAAATGACAGAATCAAAGTTACTGGCTGAGAGCTGAACCACATCGCTGTCATCCGAGAATAGTGAATCAGCTGCCAGTAGATGTACGCTGATTATGAGAATAAAAATACACAGCAAATCGATTCCCAACAAAGTACTCCTGAAAAAACAAATGCCACCAAATCTAATCAACAAACAATGTAGCAGACCCATAATACCAAATTCATTGTATTCACGAACTGTGCAGTATCCGCTAGTACTAACCAATGCTTACCAGAATATTTTGTAATGAGCTTTAACTGTTCTACAAATTAGAAATGCATTCCAATCATAGCCACTAAACCAGAATCGTATTTACTACCTGCCACCTGCCAGCATCAACATTTCTGCATGCCACTTGCTCCAAAAATTTCCTCCTGTCCTACAACCAGAATGACGACCAGAAATTAATACATTTCACAGTTCGAAACATCTACTATCATCGCCAGATCCATCATTCACTCTAAATTTCACTACTGTAACTCAATGTCTTACAGACCTCCAAATTCTCATTAAATCATTTTTTGGCTCATTCACAACTCTCCCTCTCCTCAGGTGCAGTTTGAATAATCCTACAGCTTAGTCTCTACCCGAAAAACTACACTTTGCCTGGCTAAAACATTTTCTTTCACAACTGTGGAACAAATAATTGTGCTTCGCATAATAATACCATTTTTGTACTTTTAACATATGGTGCTTGTGGAAATCATGAACAATACAACAAGAAGCCCAACTGTCACTTACAAGTACCTCCTATATCCAAAGGCTAGCAACAATTTCTGGTCATGGAAAGTGACTACAGTCCCATAAATGCTATGGTGATGCTGCTGTACTGAACACTACAATCAACACTAGAATACAATACTGTACTGTTTGAGCTTTAAGGTATGAATTTGGGAGAACTATTAGAATTGTTTTATGCTTGATTTATTTATGTTTGTTTGTTTTGAGATAAAAATAAAACACTTTTACAAGCAATTTGTATTACCTTGAAGTTTTCTTCACATCAGCATAACTCAGACTGCTCCCTACCTGCCACAGCATCCAGACTTAACTGCAGCACATTATCTTATAATATGATCTGACCACAAGCCTGATAAGGCTGCAGCGCGAGTGCATTACTTTACTACTGCGTGGAGTAAATTGAAAACATCTAGCTGTATCAAAGCTGCATGAGACATGTAATTGCAGATTTCAATCAAAATATGTTTCAGTAAATACAATCATCAAATAAACATGTACCTATGCTCTGTATGGACAAAAGGACTAGCTAAAGCCACATATGCGATGTAGATAAGCAAAAACTTGCCATACAAAAAAACATGACTATCGTCGACAGAAAAGAAATTGAAAATAGCTTTCCTCCTTACAAACAATTATATGAAGGTAATGGGTGCATGTGCAAGAATTTCTGGATCATATTATTAAGATCAATTGGATATGTTCAGATTGTTCAAGAGCCCAAACTGCAGAGTATATAAACATTAACTGGTGCCGTATAGTATACATGATTGGCACAAGCAAACTGCCAGAATTCAGACAACACTTAACGTGATTGGAGTCGAATAGGTATCTAGACGTCATACTTTAGGGATCAGGAGATTGTACCATAACGTTACACTAGTCACAAATGCATCACACCCGCAGATTCAAGTGTTCTTCCCAATGTATCACAACTGGTTGGGTATTAGCCGACAATCTTTCCGAACCACCAGGCGAACTTCCAGCCATGCACACGTATGTCTACACAGCGCTGAGACAAAGCCCGGCAAACAACCGCGATCGAGCAACAAGTGAAGCCAATGCAAGTACACCGTGGCCGATAAAAAACACCCTGCACTATTTACTTTGAGCCGATCGTACTTGAGCAACGGTCGAGCTATTGGCATGGTTGTCATCCATCGTCTGTATCTCGTCCATCAGTCAAAAATGTATTGTGGCTTTGTGGCCAAACGGTAAATCGTAGAGGGTGGCAATGGCGCCATCAGATAGGGCGCTGGTGAATTCCTATAGACTATCAGTAGTAACCATGTCTCCATCTGCAGCGGTTTGGCTGCAATTTTCAGCGAAAAGTTTTAGGCTCTAAGTGGCCATATCTCGAAAATGGTGAAAGATAAGGCCCAGGTTACTACTGATCATCACTAATAGGTAATAGCATACAGCCTTTCAGATGAGATGAAAATCATCGACCTTGGATCATGCCACCAAGGTCACTGACAAACAGTGTGATCAGCTATCCTAGCGACAGCTGGGGTTCTTATTTCACTGGACGTCATCGCGACTATTAATATTGCTGCAGTGCTTTGCTAGACGGCGTGCGCTGGCGAGCTGACTGATACAGAACAGACACTGACACTCAGCACGGCGACCAACCATGCTTGACAGCTGCAGTAGGCTACAGCTTCTGCAATTTGCAAACCTACGCCAAAAACGATGGGTAAAGCCCAAATTCTATTACGTCAACTTTCACCGAAACTTCCCCGCGGGGAAAGTCGTGGACACAAATCACGAAAGTCACGGACACAAATGGTGACAAATCATGAAACCATAAAGTTTCGGTAAAAGTCGCCAACACAAATCACGAGAGTCGCGGACACAAACCATCTCGACATGTCGAGATGTTTGCAACAAAGTCCATGACAAGTCCGTGACAAAATGGAATTTAGTCCATTACAATGCACGGGGAAGTCGGCGACAAAGTCCGCGACTTTGTCAGGAACTTGTCCCGGACTTTGTTGCAAAGTCGGCGTAATGGAATTTTGGCTTAAAAGCTAGAAATCTGAAATTCGGCATGAACATTCACAGCCATCATCTCTAACACATTGTGTAATTTCAACCCGATTGCGTCATAAATGCGGCCGTTAGACGCCGTCAAAGTTTGCATGGAGGCCTATTGCAAAAAAAGGTTAAGGCTACTTTACGCGATTTCGGTGTTTAAATTTTTTTCCTTCACATGCTACTATATGCACATTGTTGCTGCCTATAATGACTGTGAATTTAAGAAAAAAACGAGGGGGGAAAAGTTATGCAATTTTTAATTTTTTTGCATGGCGGCTTATGGGTGAAAAAGGGTGAAAGCCATTTTACGTGATTTTGGTGTTTATGATTATTTTCTTTTATATGCCAATATACTCGCACGGGTGCTGCCTAAAATGTGTGCAAATTTCAGAAAAATCAAATGGAATAAAAAAAGTTAGCCAATACCTGTAATGCAAATTTTGGGGAAAATGGCCAAAAAATTGGCTAGGGGAGCAATATCGAAATTCTGTCTACTGAGCTTTTAGACACTGTCGTCCCCTATAAGCCTGCCAAATTCGGGGAGAATCGCTTCGGAAATGGTGGAAGTGAATTTTTTTGGATTTTGCACAGGCCCCTATAGAGACGACATCGCTGATCCATATACCGGTATATAAAGATCAACCAAAAAACACGACAAGTGGAGTCGATATGATTAACTCCTCCACAAAAGGCAAACATATAACAAAGAATGCTTTAGATCATTACACCAAACATTCTGAATTATCTTACAGAATTATTATTTGACTCATCCACAGATGCATCATCAAACACACATGCACAGTTGCACACGCACATTGAAATCAATAGCTACTAAAGCTAACAGCTGTCAAGACATTAATTTTTTAACGCATTAATGCACTGCGTTAATTTAATTTTTGTAACACATTAATTAATGCGTTATTGATGCACACAATCTGTTCGAGAAGTAAATCAAAGGGGTAAGTTACCCCGGGCCCTGCGACATTTGGGGGGCCCTGCTCGTAGAATATAGAAAGTTAGAAACACTTTTTAAACGTATAGTCAACAATAATTGCCGTCATAGCTAGCATAGAAATCTATTAGCCTAGCCTAACAAGGCTAATACTACCCTAGCCGACGTTGGCAGCGGAGTTCAATAGCAATAGCAAGCAATAGCCATGTACAGATACTGAATATGACGCTGTGTGACATGGCTAATACTACCCAATAAGAATTGGCCAAAAATTCCACGCAGCAGTTGTGGGCGTTGTCTGCGAATTAGAAAGTCGTCAAATGTAACAATGGAATGTTTTACTAACAAACTACCTTAGATCGGCGATCGAAGCATATCAGTTATTTAACGACAGATGTCAGATTACCGAGCTAAACGCACAATTGTAGATAAAAACGTTTAAAAACAATTGTTTACCTTTGCCTCCCGATGACTCCACGCAACCAAGAATACATAACGTTAGCGACAATAATTATTATGATGCTTTTATATTAGAATTTCGATTTCGATAATTATACGTTCAGATCGGCGATCTAAAGGTATCAATTTTTACCGGTCTTTCAGATCGCCGATCTGATAGTTTTGGGTAAAAATTTGATACCTATAGGTTAGCGATCTCAGCACTCAGATTGGCAAGATTTGTTAACTACAGACAACAAACCCACCAATCCAAGTGATTAATAGTAGACCTAATGAGTGCTCAGATCGAATGTATCCAAAGAAGTTCTTCTTCTTTCCATCGCTTCGTCAAATTGTATGTTCCTCGTGTCTATGTCTTGTTTTATATTCTCTATCCACTTCTTTGGTTTTCTGCCTTGATTTCTCCGTCCAATTATGGAACAGTACATCACTTTTACTGGCAGCCGTTCACTGCCCATCCTTGACACAATGCCCGAACCACGTCAGTCTTCGCTGTGCTATTCTGTCAACCAGTGTCCTTTCCAGGTGTATAGAGTACTCCGTACTGTCTCATTCTTCATTCGGTCGCGGCTAAGTCACCCACAACAATCTTCTTAGCCACGTCGATCTCTGCCACTAGGATTCTTTGTCTGCCTTTCTCTGCCGTGCAACACTATTGGAACTACGAAGTTTTCATACTTCACTTTAGTTGTATTTCAAGTTAAATAACACTAAAACAATAAAATTAGCCAGTACAGCATGGGCAACTGGCTGTCCATGTCCCTCGGCGTCGACCACATAGCATCTGGATGGTTAGTAAGCAGGGCCCTAGCTGATACATCTTTGGACAGAAGACAGCTGGAATATTGAATATTCGACGGCAAATCTGAAGTGAGTGATCTGCAGGTGCATGAGTTTGTTGTCTGTAGTTAACAGATCTTACCGATCTGAGTGCTCAGATCGCTGATCTGAAGGTATAAAATTTTGTCTAAAACTATCAGATCGGCGATCTGAACGTATCACCGCGCTTACGATTTTGATTCGACATAGATACAAGTTACAACATCGATAGATCGACGTGTCATTTTAGCTTGACCAATCTACCTAAATGATATAATTATACATATCGTGTATTTTAAATGTGTTATTGTACAATAATTCAAAAACTATACCAAGTGGCACAAAATCTGACGCTTGGTGTATAAACCGGTTCTTCAGTTAAGTGGTTTATCCAGTAATTCCAGTCAGAAGCTAACAGAAAACAAGAGATCATAAAACAGGTACCATACAAACATAAGAGCCAAATAGCCACAAGTTGATCTACACTGTGTCCCAAAAAAACATCCCCGACATTTTCAACTGTATCTTGAAAACCAATTATCAAATTTTAATAATTTTTGGCATAAATATTTTTGACACACCTTGCCATCAAATGACCGTTCAGTTTCTCACCTCACTCAATGTATGCTTCTGCACTACCTAGGGAAAGCAGATCAAGCGAAATATGCATTAAAATAAACAGAAAACCTGAAAAAACATCCCCAACATTATCGATCGTACCTTGAATAAAGATTAGCAGATTTTAATAATAATTGGCAGAAATATTTATGAC
>Ga0209367_1001589_pt1 | contig 28325 bp, 15 predicted proteins | sample WorMetLIZISLAND2_FD_187412 | JGI IMG/M metagenome (GOLD analysis project Ga0209367, IMG submission 187412) | Marine gutless worms symbiont microbial communities from Max Planck institute for Marine Microbiology, Germany - Olavius geniculatus... ...
TTCAGACACTGTACACACGTAAAACAGCTTATAAATGTAATGCTATACCATATACCACTCAAGTTCAAGTAGCAAGTTTCAAGTACTGAAAATACCACGAAAACAATTTGTAAAAAATAGAAACCATTTTTAACTACAGTTTTTGTCTCTGAAGCCCATATTCTGCGTTTAATGCAGACTATGCAGTTGTCAAAGTTCAACAACTATTTTTGTATGTATCTATGTGGCCTTTTTGCAAAGCCCAAACCTTTCATCTGATCAATATTGTCAATGAAAGCACAGTTCAAAACAAAAACATTTTAAAATGACAAACTCATCATTAAGGCCATAAAAACATTCAACATTTTAATGCATCACTGTCAGACTCAACTGCATGCAATATTACAATACAAATATTCATGGAAATAATTCAAACTTTCTAAAATAAGAAGGGAGTAAGCACAGGTTAACATTCTGTTTGACATATAGGTACATAATAGTTCACTCCACTGCATGAAGTTAAAAATAACCAAAAATATCCTAGTAACAAATAAACAAAAAATGAAATGTATCAAAAACAAACTAAAAATCAGCAGGTCCCAGCACATCTGTCTGAACTGCCCACATGTGTTTTATACTAAAATGAGATGAGATCATGAAAGCTCAAAATTGCAGTCTTCATCCCTATTTTACATCCTATTTTTACTAGAATGGGTTTTATTAGCCCAAAAGTAGCACTTTATTACCAAAATTTTCAGGAAAATGAACGTTTTCTGATAGCACACAACATTGGGGCAGGCAATGCCCTCCTTCCACAACACTACTGATCGCGTGATGCATGATAAATGAGAGAACAGTTCTTCATCATCATCATCATCATCATCATCATCACAGAGATACGATTAACACAGCATAAGTGCAAAAGCAGTTCAAGACAATATACAAGTACAATATACAGGGTTAATGAAACTGAAAACTCTGAAATAAAAAAACAAAGAATTTAATGATAAAACAAAAAGCAGATTATCCTGTAGACATGTGTAGACAGTCATAACACTGGCAAAATAACAAGAAATCTGAGCTAATGCTCATGAGACGCGCAAAAGCCTATAGCAGATCCTGTTCGCAAACTGTCAGTATATCTCCAGTCATTTCGTTGCAGTTCATTCTTGAAGTGCGCTGCAGCCGAAGATTGCAAAAATCAATAAAAAAAACCGTTATTTTGGAAGTTCAGGGTTTTTTTAAAGTCATCGATGTTGATACGACTAAAAAGCTATTGTGATAGGCAGCATGCTCATGCCCATCTGCAATCGTTTTGACGAAAGACTGGCCAACAATGGTAAAATAATGACTTTTACGAGGGTACCACTCTTTGATGCCCTCATGCGCAGGTTTCCTTAAACCTAGAAAATCGACACTTAGACCATTAAAATCTATGTTCAATGTTGAAAATTTCATATGCAGCTTCTCCATGTCTATCTCAATTGGTTTCGGTGCAATTCGCTCTTTAAATGTGTGTCGCAGCCCGAAATCGCCAAAAAATCCATAAAACCTCCTATTTTGGCATTACTGAGATACAGCGACTTATTGGTGAAAAATTGCAAATTTTCCCTACCCTGTCTCACTTAGCACCCTTGTTTGGGGTGACCCCCTTTGAATTTATGGAAAAGCTTTACGGTTCCTGAAACTAGAGTCTTCCAGGCAGCTGACGGTAAAGATTTGGTGATTGTAGCTTGCACTGTTTTTTGACTGATCCACCTGTGTGACAGATGGACAGACAGACAGACAGACAGAATTGTGATGGCTAAGATGCGCTGAAAGCAGTAGCTGCTTTCGCACGTAAAAATGGTTTCAATCATCACTGGCCATATAATTACCTGCACACAGACTAAAATTACTAACACAAAATTAGGAATGTACAAACATAGCAAAGTTTACCACCTGAACACAGTGCTGTGAAGAAGTCACGGTGCGCTGCTGGGTCTTACACACATCGCATGGTCTGGTCACATTCAGATATGCAGATGAGTCAACTTGCGCCTGTCCGTCAGCAGCATCCGTAGCCTGCATGTCACTAAAAAGGTCTCGTATCTGTTCAATACGGTAGTCAGTTGGCAGACCACGAACTCCAGCAGGTGGCAGACGCGAAACACGCTTGCATACCGGGCATTCAATATCATGGCGGAGAAGCCGCCTGCATCCTTCAAGGCACTCGGTGCAGAATGTGTGAAGACAAGCCAGAGTGCGTGGCTCGTGGAATTCATCGAGGCACACGGGGCATTTCAACAGTTCATCCAGTTTACGTCGGGCCCCAAAGGAATAAGGCACTGATGCTGCCATCTTCTCACTGTCAATATGAATACAAACCAGTTACCTGTCACACAACAAAAATACAAAGAATAACCATTAGTTCAAATTATGCTACCTGGTAGTTGCCTGGTGCCACAGCAATAACTTGAACACTATGCAACACTAAAGTTTCATTGTGGCCATATTTATTATTCTGGTCGTTATTTTCATTTTCTTCTGTGGTTGTTTCAGAATACTAATGCAACTGTTTGAGTTTGGCCATGTGGTTTTTTAACTAGTTATGGGCCGGCGTTTTCTCTAAGAGACATGAACTTACATTCTTCCTTTCTTTCTTCTGAATATCGTTAAACAGCAGCAAGTTGAAGACTCCTGACCAGTGGTCGCAAACGTGTCGACAGTGCTGAGTGCATAGCAGAAAGATGTCCAACTGCAAAACTGTATTGTTGATAAAACCAAGACGAATGTCAAACTCTCTGGATCTTCAGGGAATTTAGATCTACCTTTCACCAATGTGTATATACCTCATTCCATTATTCAACCCTCATTTCTGCTGAAATCACTGGTGCGCAGCGAAAGAGAACAAACAAATACCTCTAATACCTCTACAGCGTGCGTCATTTCATTGTGTTTGATAAATATGTAGCCAACTCACGCTCCAAAACATGAAAAAAGAAATCAATTAAAAGCCAAATCGTAAACAACGACTACGACGTCATTAACCCCTTCCTTACCTATCTGGTTAAAACAGCAGAATGAGTGAATGGGCGCAGGCATCAATAGAAACAGCCGTGGCCACGAGCCGTGGCTAGGCTACAATCAGATTCGGATGGAGTCTGTGAGGTTGTGAACTCTGTAATTAATTAATTAAATTGCTTCACAGACACGATAAGCCCTATAATTTGTCCTCAAACGGCCACTAAACACTAACTAACCAAACTTATAATCAATTAACAGAAAAAAGAGTAAGCATATTTGAATTTGATACACTCAAAAAAATAAAGAATTCTACATCTGCATGGCAAAATAAATTCTTGATAACTAATATTAGATTCAACCACATCACTGATATCGAAACAACCAACATTATACAAATTACACAGGCAACATGTAGCATAGGCTACAGTGTATGTTAAAATGTATATTACTAATTCTGCTAATGCAGTTACTGCTTAGGTCCATGACTGTTGGTCAAGAATTGAAGCCTATATCATGTGCCAAAATCTGACCATTCATGACTCCTTAATAATATAAGCTGAATACAAACTTTATGTAGGTTAGAATGTGCCCCAAAAAGTATTTGTGGGAAATAGATAAAACACAAAGTTTTAGGCTATGAAAGGTAACAAATACTAATTTAAACACAACTAAGTGAACAATCTAGAACAATTCAAATGTTTTTTTAAATACTCGAAGCACTGAACATTAAAAGTTACTAATCTATAACAACAGTGAGGAAAAATCATAATTTCCAACCAGGCCATTCTTGTCTTCCAACCAATCATTAAACATGAAGCAATAACATAGCTAAACAGAATCAAACTAGAAATTTGGAGCAAAGCCCAACGTGAGTCCGCCCGGCGCCCTAATTCCGATTCGGGGGACAATTTAGGGGGCTCACATTCCTCTCGTAGCAAAGTAACGTGGCCCGAACTCCAACGCATTAGCATACACAGAACGCGCAGTGTCCACTTATGGTAGATAGACATTAGCAAACTAAACGCTGTCGTTAGTGGACCAAAGTTCACCAAATTTCTTTTGTTCAACGCGGGAGGGATGGTAGTTGATAATGCCGTTTACCGCTTGTCGATTTCTCCATCCTTTCCAGAGATATTCGCACTCAAGGTTGAAAGTTGTCCTAAATCGCGTCAAATTTTGGACATTTTTCGCTATCCCAAATTTTAAGAGGGCGGAGCACACCAAAATTTGTACGCACGTTATCAACCCCACTTAGCACTACGTCACATGGCAGTTTCATTAGGCTACTCCCTTTGGCTTTAAAGTTATAGTGGCTAATTTGTTACAATTAAAGCCCATTTTTGACCACCCCCTTTGAAAAAAATTGTAAGGGTCCCCGGTGGGGGGTGCGCTAGTAAGACTTGGTCATTCTCTAGCGTGTGTAAAAACTTGGGGGCGCAGCAACCCCTAGGGGCCGAAATATGGTATTTCGAAAAAGTTGATTTGGGTGGTTTTACGATTTCACAGCATAATCTCCATGATTAGTGGACTAATGCTCACCCAACTTTCATCACCCAACGCGGGAGGAATCGCGGTGCAAAACCTCCTAGTCCAATTTTGAATATCTTCATCCGTTCTGGAGATATTCGCCGCCGAACTTCAAAGTCATCTGAAATCGTGCGAAATTCTGCATGTTTTTGGTTCCTTAATTTTTTTGGGGAAGGCCCCCCAAATTTTGGACCGACATTATAAACTTCAGCCTAGTACTGACCACCGTGCAAAATTTCGCGCCGATCGACCAACTCATCTTGGAGATCCCATGACTGAAGTTTAAAAAAACATCTGCGGTAAAACTTAAGTCCTCCCAAAAACTATCGTTTCCGGGCGGACTAATAAAATAATGAGAAAAAAACTGTCATTATTCTACAAACAACAAGTGTGATTTTTATCATAATTTGTTTTGGATAAATTTTATGTATATTAAGTCTTTTAATGATTAAAAATATCTGAATGGTACAAGTTACAATAGCCAACATCCAGCATTGTGGATGTAAACAATTTTTATTCAGTAACTTCAAAAAATTGACACTATGCATACTTCTATGGTACAACTGCAAAAGGAGTAAGTTTGGTGACTTAATCAGACAGCAAAAAAAATCATTTTTTCACCAAAAACATTGCATGTTCATGAATTTTATATGCCAGCCAATCTTACGAAAATGGATTAGGTGCTAAAACTTTTCAACTAAAACTAATCATCCATGAAGCATCATGTTATATGAGGACAGTGAACATCGGACAAGGAATATACCAACAGTGTATTCACTGAACAATTTCTTACTGCAAGATATTTAGACTTTTAATACAGTTACATTTACAGTTACAGTAACGAACATTCAAATAGCAATTTTATGCCTGCAAGTACATTCTGCATAAAAATAACATTAATGCCAAACAATGAACAAGATGATCTCAGAATTAACAAAAGTTCCGATGTTTGCACGTTGTTTAACCACAGACTATGTTTCTGCAGCAGCTGTTAAGACCAGACCTAAAATGTAAAATTTTGGGAATTGTTGGAGCGAGACTTCTACAGGCAAGATGCTAATAATGTTACCCACCCAACAGTATCAGAGCAAACAAAAAAAACTTATTTAACATCGATGAAATAACTTATAATCAGTTACCCATAATGCCAAACTGTGTTATTATACCAAATTTCAATCACTAATCAGCAATCTACATAGTCAAAATTAAGCTGTCATTCTAAACACTATAAACACTCTGTTGACAATTGATATATCCTGAACTATTAGCACTACAAAATACTTGTAAAAATATATAGATATATAAACGTATGCAGTTTTTAAACCAAAATTTATGCGGGGGAGATTACACAGAGAAGCCAACACTACAAAGCAATATTATGTACATTACAAATGGCTACCAAATTAGTTGCACCAAAAATATCAAACTGAAAAGAATTGCATATCAAGTTGTGTAATTAAATGAACAGAATTCCTTGCAAAACAAACCGAGTATGCAGTAAACAAATCTAAACTAGAAAAGCACTCGGAGAGCGCAGACCTCCACCAAGCATATTGATTCGACACAAACTGTAGTCCCATTTAAAGCAAAGTTAATAAAAATTTCAAAGTGATCCGGAATCTAGGATTCCTTCCAAATCACCCCCAAAATTGAATCACTTGTAGTTTTTGCCATTCCCAACATTCCCTGAAAATTTCAGAAAAATCCTTCCATAACTTTTTGAGTTATCTTGCCAACACACAGACAGACAAACAAACTCTGGCAAAAACATAACCTCCTTGGCAGAGGTAATTATGTTTTCAATAAACTCACACCTATGTAGATAACAAAAATGCTCCATAACCAATTATTCACCATAAAAACCAGCATATAATAAAATACAATGAAACCACAAAACTACTTGTACTACTTTTTATATTCCCACTCTTGTCTTTCAGCACAACTGCCAATTTTCTGATGTCACTGCACATGATGTTACTGATGTACACTCTGTGCCAACCTTACCGAAGCCTGATTCTTACACACCAGATGCCCTTTTCCAATAGCCAATCAGCAGTGGTGATACAACACATAGCATCAAACATAAATCAGAATAGGCAAAACTAAACGTAATACACTAAAGTACAAGGGTCGTTCAATAAATAAGTTACAAAACAGCGCCATTCTGTCAGTTTTTCAAATATCAAAAATCCTAAATAAAAGTTTTGCAGGGAATTTAATTCTGAATATCAGCTATGAGTTTTATTACAGTGATGTCACTGTGACGTCATCTAAACATTTTATATGGCAACAGTGACTCTAAAATCATCCCATAACGAACAATTCGATTTTTGTGGGTAAAAGACTTAATGCAAATAAGATTCACTCTGATATGCATCCAGTATATAATGACAAGTGTTTTGCGAAACCAACAATATAAGATGGCGTAAAAAATGCAAAGTTGGCAAGAATTTGCATCAGATACCGGGTGCAATCAGTCGTTCGTCAGTGGCGTTGACAGCAGACAGCATCGTTCTTTGCATCGGGGATTCAGAAGCTTGTTGACAGATAGGACAAATGTTTGAATGAAATCCGATGATATGTTAAAAAATACAACACTAATCTTTAACATTTAAAGTGGTGACATTAGCTTGTTAAGTGTATACGTTTTTTTCTTGTTCCTATGCTGTTTGTTGGTTGTGAATTATAATAGATTACTGGTGGAGAAAAGAATGCACATGTAGAGTGTGTTCTGTGAACAGATGATGTCACAATAATGACATCATCATCCAAAAAATTGCTACGCATGTTCAAAACAAAATTTTCTACAAAACGTACACATCAGATTTTTGATATTTGAAAAACTATCAAAATGATGCTGTTTTGTAACTTATTCATCAAATGACACTCGTATCAGAGCTGTATTACACAAAGCGGCAATATAACATTTAGTAACGCTATACACATGAACAGCAGCCCAATTTAAAGCACTTGCTTGCGATATACAGTACGGTAATTTTGATAGTCGATCTACATTGCTAGCTACTGCAGTTAACCCGCTAGAAATGAAAACGTTCTGTACAAATATGACAAAATTTAACAAGTGATATACAATAAGTCTCATCGTCAGTTATAACAGTCACTTCAACTCGCCATTAATACAATGCAGAGCAGTCATTCGTAGTTACATCAGTTCAAACTGCAGTGCTCACAAGATGTTGACAGGATGACAGAAAGGCAGTCTGAAAGCAAGGCCCATGACCGGCTGACAGCGAGTTGTCTATTTCTTCTTGTTTGCATTGTCTTTCGGTGGAGTGATGGGGCGACCAGAGTTCAAGCCGGAGTACTGATACTTCGCTTTCTTCTCCGAAGGTTTTAGAATCTGAATGGCAAACACGGACAACAAGAGAAACTCAAATCAAGAACTAACTTCAAAATAAAAACAGATCAAGCACCTGTCAAACATGCTACTAATACTCTGAAAGCAATGGCAACCTCGACATTAAGATTACCCCCCACCCTCCAGAGAACAAAACATTATAGAACTATTTGTGTGCATGACCGTAAGGCCTTTGACCATTTGAAATCATGTCAGTCGATGAGACTGACAACATCAAATTATCAACACCATTTCCACTTGTTTTTTTTCAATTGCATTTTAAATCCTCTATCCTAATTTGCACATCCACTTCACATTTTTTCAGGCTCAACCAATAAGGAAGCATTCCCATTGCACATGTTACGCAACAACAGAAATTTTACACCTATGCCAAATTTGTGTACTTTTAACTTCGTAATATAATTACTTCTTCATATGGCATGTGCCAGTTATGTGCAATAAAGCTTTTCGATGAAAATGTTGTACAAAGCAAAAGTGAAAAAAGTCTGAGATTCAGTTGTTCAATTGCAGACTGCATCTTGCATATTCTGCAAACTGCTGGTGCAATGGACATTTAAAAATAAAATGACATCCACACTTAGCAATGTAAACAGATGCATCATTAAATATTACACTTACACCATGTACTAGGTTATACAACACAAATGCAATAAGCAGTCAATAATGTTCTGCTACTGTGTGTTAACTTGCCTATAAAGGCACTTTATGACTCAGCTTATGCATGACAAATTTGTAATAACTGTCAAAAACTATGAAAATAGCAGAACTAAAGGCTTTAGAGAAATTTTACTGGTAGCAACCGCTATGCTGCATTGGTGAAAAACTTGAAATAAAATTAAACAATCGCAAAAAATTAAAACTCGAAAATGCCAATAATGCATTCCTACAATACAGCACAGCAAACGAAAAGCTGCTAGCAGGAACAATTGGAACATAAAATATAGTACATTCATGAGTTAGAACAAGCACAAAGCTCATCGTGTTATGATAAACAGACAGACAGAGACTGACCTGGAAAGAACACATCAATGACTCATCGACTGACATCATGCCACCCGCATTGTCAAACTCTCCGCAATAGTTCGGTGCAGAGAATAACGTGACCAGCTGCCGCTTGGCGAAAAACTCATATCCGTCTTCAACAACCTGAAACAAATTACCCCAGCAGCACTTTGTTTCACGAAGATGCACATTCAGCGCTGCCAGGTTATCATACCACCAATGCGAATGGTAACCCATCCTTCCCCTTTTTTCCTCTCCTTTCCCTCCTCCATCCTCACTTTGGCTTCCTTTCTATCCTTTTTCCTTCCCTTTGCTATCCCTTCTCTTTGCTTCCTCTTCGATTTCCCTCCTCTTAGCTGCCATAAAAGTAGGATCTCATAAATCCAGCTAAAGGATATGGAGGAGTACTGTGAGCTCCCAAAGTGCGATCTTGGCGGAGCTCCAATTAAAATCAAATTTGGTGCATTTTAGCCTTAAAATATGACATAAAATATGACAAATATAAAATATGTATATATAGCCGTGCCGACGAGAATTTTGATTAGTTCCTGAGAATCAACTGACCAAATTCAGTGCAGCTTAAACAATAAAGGCCAATCTGGACCAAAATGGGAGACACTCATTGTTGGTGGATGACAACTGACTTTATGCAAGTGAGCAGGTGGTGACTCAGCAGGCCTGCACAATCAGCAACAGTGCAACAGAGCTAGCAGTGCAGTTCCACAATGCTCAGCTAGCACACAAATACGACACAATCTCTCAATGCAGCAATCCAGCTGTAGCACAATAAAAGATTAAAGGTGGTGATGCAGCTCTTTACGGGAAGCCCATCTCAGAGCTATGGAGCGTCACCTGCCGTATGGGATCACACAGTGTTACCTGCCACTCGACACAGGTAAACACACCCTGCTTTAACCCCAGCCAGATAGGCCAATACTCGACTTACCTACCCCGGTGGGTGGGGGGTTATGTACCACCGTGATGTTTTACCTGCTGCAGACACTCACCCATCTAAGTACTAACTAACTGGCCCAGGACAGACTAACTTTCAGACAACTAAGCCATGCAACCAACCATTAACAGTCAGTTTTCAGAACTTGACTAATACACAGCAGCAATCGAGCAGTCATGAGTCACCTGGTGAGCTCGGCATATCAGGTCAAGGTCGTGGCGGTTCAAGAACTTGCTCACTACATCAGCACCAAACGTGAAGGAAACTCCACGATCATTCTCACCCCATCCCTGGACGTCTTTGTCTGGGTCTGACCAGAGCAAATCACACAGCAGTCCTGCCAACAGACAAACACACATCCAAACAGATGTTAAACATGCTATTACTACAATGAAAGCAATGGAAATCTTGACAATAATCACACTTAAAGCAAAACACTGTAGAATTATTTGCCTGCATGACCTTGCATTATACTGTGCTGGCCAAATTGACAGAAATAGATAAAAGGACAAGTAAGACAAAACTGAATGGAGCCACACCCCTCTCCCGATCTCACATTCCGCAACCAATAGCAGCAGATAAAAATAGTGACAAATACAACTATCTCACTGCTATTCTTCACTCATCCTTAGACCAACATGATAACTACTAATTCCATACCAGCGACAAACTGCACAGCATACAGACCGGTGTCTGGGACATCAGTCGGCCTCATGATTCTACGAATCTGCTCCATTGACTGCAAGTCTGGAGACAAACCTGCACAACACGATGACACATACCGGTAAGTCAGCTTGCATCGATGAGTAACAACTCAAAATTTATCATCAAGTTGACTAACAGCTTTTAGCACAGAGACAGCAGTACAATCAGTGGTGTTGTGGGTTACACAAGTAATTTGAGCAAAGCTCACGAGATGCGCGAAAGCCTATAGCAGTTCCTGTTCGTAGGTAATCTTAGTCTATCTCCATTCATTTCGTCGTAATTCACTATTTTGCAGCCAAAAATTGCCAAAAAAATCACGTTAAATCAATATTTTTAGGGTTCAAGGTTATCCAAGGTTATCGATGTTAACATTCGTAAGAAGCTCCTCATCAGTGCTTGTTATGATAAGCAGCATGGCTGTGCCTATCTGCAACCATTTACACGCTAGATGAGCCAACAGAGTATAAATGACCACATTTTACAGGGGTACCTCTCGTTGACACCCACGTGCGCAAGCCTGCTTGAATCTAGAGGGTCCGACTTGGACTGCTAAAATCTACATTCCATGCTGAAAATTTCATACGCAGGTTGTCTTGGTCTATCTCCAGCCATTTTGGTGAAATCTACTCTTGAAATGCGTGTTGCAGCGCAAAATTGTGCAAAAAATTCACTAAAAACCCCTTTTTGGGGGTTCAAGGTCGTTCAAGGTCATCGATGTTGATAAATCTCAAAAGCCTGTCACCAGTGCTTGTTATGATAAGCAGCATGCCTGTGCCTATCTGCAACCGTGTTCGCGCTACACGAGATAACTGCGGTAAAATAGCCACTTTTTAGGGGGGTAGCTGTCTTTGACGCCCGCCTGCACCGGCCTCCTTGAACCTAGGGGGTCGAGACTTGGACTGCTAAAATCTACGTTGAGTGCTGAAAATTTTGTACGCAGGTTGTTTTGGTCTATCTCTAGCCATTTCGTCGCAATTCAGTGTTGAAATGTGCGCTGCATCCAAAAATTGCAAAAAATTCACTAAAAACCTCTCTTTGAGGGGTTCAAGGTCAATCAAGGTCATCGATGTTGATAAATCCAAAAAGCCTGTCACCAGTGCTTGTTATGATAAGCAGCATGTATGTACCTATCTGCAACCGTTTTCACGTTGTTCAAGCCAATAATGGCAAAATGACGTCTTTTTTAGGAGGGTACCCATCTTCAATGCCCTCGTTCGAGGGGAACCCCTGCACCCAGTGGCACAAAATTTTGTCACGATAAACTAGAGACATTGGGGCGGCTCACAGTGAAGATTTCGTGATCCTAGCTTGCACCATTTTGATACAAATCACGAGTGTGACAGACGGACAGACAGACAGACAAACAGACGCCCAGACGATGGCAAAGACGCGCGAAGCATTCTGCTTTCGCGCGTAAAAAGTTGTGAGTGGAAGGCGAGAGTCAAACAGTTGCAATTTTCCAACAGACAACTACAGATATCCAGCAGGAGATCATGAACACTCAAAAGTTCAATTATGCCTCCCAAATCTCCCAAAATAGAGGATTTTCAGCATCAAATTTTGTACTTTTGGAAGAAAATTTTCATTTCAAAGAAAAACTTTTCTAACAGGTAAAAACTCAAGTGGGGGAGTTATTGCTGACCTTGTCATGATGCCACTGAGTAGAGATACAAGGAAATCACATAGTTCACAAGGCTACTGATATCAGTGGTACACTAAACCAGAGATGAGGTCTTTGAGGACCAAAAATGTGGCCTTGGCCTCAAAAAAATAAGTACACTTACAATAATAAGCTATTACCATGCTCATACATCACAGCAATATGGAGCAAACGGCTGCTGGTTTGACTCCTGACTCATTAGTTAATAAATGGACAGACGCAGTTAGCATACAACAATACACAGTAACACAAAAATTACCTCCATGACAGCAGAATATTTTCTCATCAATAATTGCTGCAATCGGCAAACAGTTGAAACAATCGGTAAACGTTTTCCACAGTCGAATGTTGAATCGCCGTTTACCTGAGCAAAACATAACAGATAGAAATGTGATGTGAATGCCAAATTTGTAAATAAACAATAGTCTATTACAGCTAAGCTTCATACTGCATAACATACACTTTACGTAGAAAAATTCACAAAATACGAAAAATAACACTGGCAATAAACATGTATATATGACCTCAGAGCACATACATACACATACAGAGTGGGTCAACTGTTTTCTCAGCAACTGTTTAAAATCTTAATTTAAAATTTTACGTATTTATTTACTAAAACCTTCTACATCTAACTGCTAAGTAAAATGTGACTCTGTTGGAAAAAGATGGAGTTACAGACTGTTTAACATGACGCCTACCGATTTCTCAATATTCAAAAATGTTCCGGCTACAACACCAATTTTTGAAACAACACAGTTAAATAATGATCAGATGCCAAAATTACATTGTCACTGTGAATGTTCAAAGTGTCAAACGCCAGCTCCAAGCCACAACACCAGCCTCCAGTCGCCTTACTTGAGAAATCTTTTACAGCCTTGTCGATCAGTCCCTGTGGCAGGTTGCCTCAGATAACCTGAAGCGCTTCCTTGAGTTTGGTGCTTGTTTTTGGCATTGTTTTAAGCTCACGGTGAACGTCCAACATTGCACTCCATATGTGATAGTACATTGGGTTTATATTCGGCGAATTTGGAAGCCACTGGTCTTTTGTGATGAAATCTGGACAGCTGGCCTGCAGCCAGTTCTGTGTGCTGCGTGGCATTGCACGCTGTGTGTGCTAACGCACCGTCCTGCTGGAAGATGAATCCGGTGGGCAGCCAGCGATTGTTTTAAGGGAATGATAATTTAGTGCTAATTTCTAAACAAAATAAATTACTGTTTATCAAAACGTTACTGTTACATCATCGGTAGTAACATGGTAACCAGTTTTAAAAAATTAAATAGAATTTTTAGCTTAAACATTTTTCAATGCTGAAAAATCGATTAAAAAATCTATAACTTCGTCGTTTTTCAACAGAATCACATTTCACTTGGCAGTTAGATGTAGGACGCTTTAATAAATAATCCTGTAAAATGTCAGATTAAAATTCCAAATGGTTGCTGAGAAAAAAACCAAGAAACTTTAGAGATACTTTTTTTGGCCCACCCTGACAAGAGGCAGCATTCTTAGGTAAATATGGGTCATACTCAAGGACTGCAAATAACATGGTTAAAAACAACTTCTTTATACACTGTGCAACTTGGCAATATTTTGTCCCTGATCACAGTTTAACTTCACAGCCATGCTTTAAGCACTGCCAGTCAGCTAGCTCATTGGTTAGAATTGGTTTTAAAATAGTTCTGATAGTTCTGTGTGAAGCTGACAAACTGTGGAACTAAATTTTGCATCATCATAAAGCTTTGAAAATTTCTGCAATTTTTCTGGCCCATTTGTTGGTACCATTTTCTGTTCCCAAAAACTGAAAAACCAAACTGCTGTACAGGCAGACAAACAAACAACTTTAAATAAATAGTGACTGTCCGTATGAAGCAAGTACGTTTATGCTGTTACAAGAAAATAACAGATACTGACATTCATCGTAGAATCCGTAGATCCGATTAATGCTGGCACATTCGTGATTGCCTCTAAGCAGGAAGAAGTTCTCTGGATATTTGATCTTGTACGCCAGCAAAAGACAAATTGTTTCTAATGACTGCTTGCCACGGTCAACATAGTCGCCGAGAAAAAGATAGTTTGCTTCTGGAGGAAATCCACCATACTCAAACAATCTGAGAAGATCTGTGTATTGCCCGTGAACATCACCTGCAACAATTCAGCACTAAATAAATACTTGCTCTGACAGGTGAATCATAGTGTATCATATTATATCGAGATGGTAGACACAGTGTAAATCATTCTACATGCAGATACTCTGTGCAAAACTATATCTGATAATTAGCAAAAGGTGAACTACTCAAGGCATGATTTCTGAAGTCAAACATGTCAAATGGTAAACGTTTTTAGCTTTCGTTCATTGGTCGTCTGTCGACTTGTTTCATGAACAGCCAAAATGCCGACCAATTAATAAAAGCTAAAAACGTTTACCGTTTGACATGTTTGACTTCAAAAATCACGTCTTTATACCATCCACCAGTCTTGTTTAACCAACATACTGAACTTATGGTTCCAAAGCTACTCAACACAACAAAAGCACTGACGTAAGAGCAACATTAGCAACTAAAACTACAAACTCATTATTACTAGCTCTGAACAACCACTGGTAGCCAACATAAGTCATTAACATCATGGCGTCTACAATTCACTGACCTCCCTTTGTAACATAAGCAGAATAACCTTACCACATATTTTCAAAGGGGCCTCCAATTCCAGTAATATAGGCTGGCTCAGAAATATCTCGCGTGACTTGAGACACAATGCTCTTACTTCAGCCTCAGTCATGTGCACTGTCTTGCCCGGTCTGCATCCTCTCACTACAGATGACAAATTATTAACACAACAAATACAACAGCAATGTAAAGACATACGAGAACACCTGTGCTTTATGACTACCAATATTATCTTTCCACTTGTTGTCATATTGTTTGAAAAAACTAGAGCTGTCAAAGTGTTAATTTTTTTAACTCATTAATTAACATGTTATTAACGCACCCAGGCCCATCAAGAGGGAGAGTAGGGGGTAAGTTACTATGGGCCCCATGACATTTGGAGAGGCCCAGCCTGTAAAATATAGAAAGTTAGAAACACATTTTAAATATATAATCAACAATAACTGCGGAAAATATTCTTGTTGTTGAGTTATGTCAATTGAATAAGTGTACAATTCTACAGAGTGCTCGACCACCATGCTCACAAGCCTCGTTGTGTCTTGCAGGAGGAGACAGTAGGCTAATTTTTATCATTGCTTTGGTAAGCCTACATTACCTTGATTTAGTATCAGGCTAATAAGTGACCGCACTCAATAACCACATTACATCAACTAGCATTTTAATGTGCCAAATGTGCATCGCAAAACGCAAATACTGTACGTTTGTTGTTGCGATGAACAGCTCTAATATAGTGTCTCTGTCTGATCAGATATAGGGCTAACTATCTGCATACTATTCACGGTACTGGCAATTGTCTTTGATCGTGTGATACAATGCAAGACTTTCTTAATTAGGCCTACCTGAACAGACATCTCAGCCTTTGACGCGACAGCAACCGTTTTGTGAGTAGGCCTATTCAACCTGAATTATTTAGCTGTCTTTGATCATGCTTTAATGGTAGTCCATCAGGTGAAATATCGCAGTAGGCCTTCTTAATGACCTAGGCTACTTGAGTTAACCTTGCATTCGTGTGTGATGTGCCGGCTTATGCTCTTGAGTTAACAGACTTCAAAGCGTTTTAAGAGTTAAGCTGAAGATGTGATTACTTTGCCGACTGCATGACCATGCCATTTGTGATGTGCCGATGTCGATTTGAGACTCAAATTTAAGCCTAAGCGAAGTTGTTTATTTGATTTTATTTGAATTTTGCAGAATGCGAAAAAAATCTAACTTGGTGTAATTTGCGAAACATTCTGCAGGTAAAATTCTGCAAAATACACCTTTTCAAATGTCCACATTCTGCAATCCGCATTCGCAAAGTACATCAGCGAAATCACATGGTCACTTACTCGCAAATCTTGCAGTAATCACATCTTATTGCACATTTCATGAATCTTTGTCGTCAGAGGTTTCATTCGATTTCCAGACACACTAACTTTCTGGAACAGTAAGAGAGACTTTTTAACAACTTCAACATGAACTTTGCACAAAATCAAAACATCACACTGAACTGTCATGGCAGTCGACGTCGTAAACACCCGCTAATAAAACGTAACGTAACATCAAACATTATGTACATCAGATGTGCAGGAGTCTAAATACCAAAAACGACCACGTTTAGATCTTCAGACTTAGGTGTAGAATTAGGATTAGTTATAGGATTAAGGTTAAAAATAGTGTTAGGTTTAGGGTTATGGTTAGATTTAGGGTTAGATATAGTGTTTGTAGTTGCATATAATTGCAATTAAAATAACTAAAATCCAGTACAATCGGTGTCATAATCATTCTCGGTCGATAGACGCTTGAAGTAAACAGCTGTGACGTAGAGATCGCATTGTGTGCACGTTTGACTTGTTGCGAAATAGTTAGAAAAATGTGAAACGATCGTAAATACTTCTTTATTTTCGAACTTTAGACATCTTTGGCAGTTGATTAATGCAAGCGAGATCGGAAATTGGCGAGTAAGTGATCATGTGATTTCGCCAGTACATCTTCCCCTAACTATCCAGATCCAGATCCAGTGTCTGCGATGACACACAAAATAGCTCGATGTTATTTTCCATCCGCACGGACGGAAATGTAAGCAAATCTGAAGCTATTTGATGCTATGCTTCATCCTGATTGATTTCCAGACAAACACGATGCTTTTAAAATGCGTGCAGGTGCTTTGACGTTTAGTAAATGACGTAATTCTTCATAATTAATAATGTACATCATAACCGCTAATTTCTGACTCATTGATGCGCCAGTGGCTTCATAGCCCGATGACAAGGCCACAGTACCTATGGGCGCGCCTGTTTTCATATACACGGACGGAAAATAGTGTTCGTGCAGTTGCACTTTCTGTCCAACCATGGCGGACAGAAAATAGCGTCAGACTGATTTACTTTTCCGTCCGCGCGGACATTCATCCACAAGATAGATCACTGTGAGAGTAGGCAACGCCTCCGAAAAAAAAACTGCAAAAGGAAGAAAGCTGTAATATTTTGAGGTATTGTAAAACAACTGCGTTTGTCATCTCGCACAAATAAGCAAAAAATCACAGCTGTAAAACGTGATCAACCTTCAAGAAGTCTAGAAATCAAACTATCAACATTTAGCTCCGGCTCAGCCATTTTCCCTGATGACGTCACACTGAATGCTCTCAATTGCTCTGAAAAGAAGTAAAATAAGTAAAATGAGATACATTAGGCTAACCGGCGAAACCGCGTCGACGGTGTCGTGGTTTCCACACTCCGGTGACTGCAATCCCGGGATCCTGGGATCCGGGATTAAGAAATTTTTAATCCTGGGATTTCAGTATAAAAATCTACGTTTTTATGCGCGACAGCTATGCTAAGCGCGTATTAGCTAATCGCTATCGTAGAGGCGTCTGTCGGTTGTCCATATCCGTCCGTCCGTCCATCTGTCGATCATATCCTGCATTGGCATTGCATTAAAATGGCGAGTAGCTACAGCTAGAATCACAAAATCTTTCCTCTGGCTGCCAGAAGAACTCTAGTTTTTGTGACAAAATTTCGTACGTGCTGCTGGGACGCTGGGTGATGCCTGCAAGGTGGGCAAGTCTGTGCCTACATGAAACCGCTATTACGCTAAACGGCTAAACGAGTCAATAAAATAACGGTTTTTAGGGAGAACTTCTATAGCCTTTTGACGCTTTCGTTCAAGGGGAATCCCATCACCCATCATTTTGGCCGACATTTCACCCAGTTGTCCATTTTTCAACTGCCTGCAGTAAAATTGCTTAAAGTGTTGGCTCACTATGCGAACGAGAGCAAGGAAACGCTTTTTCTATTCATTGACAGCAGTATCGATAATGTTCTGCTCCAGACCAATCCAGACTGTGCAAATCGCTTCTTGACTTTACAAACATTGTTAAACTTCACCTGGTAGACACACTGCTGCATGACAGTTAAATCTTGTAACAGACCGGCTGTTGGGGCCCACAGATTAGGACAAATGAAATTTATTGACGTTTTGTCATTCATTCCCCAGGTAGTGAAAAAAGCAGATGTTGGGTGAAATAAAAACTAAAACACTTATAAATAGCCAGTTGTGTCAGAAATATTTCTGCCAAAAATTATTAAAATCTGCTAATCTTTGTTCGAGTTACGATCGATAATGTCGGGGATGTTTTTTCAGGTTTTCTGTTTATTTCAACACATATTGCGCTTGATCTGTTTCCCTAGTTAGTGCAGAGGCATACAGGTAAGGTGGGAAATTGAACGGTAATTTGATGGCAAATTGTGTCGGGAAAATTTTTAGCAAAAATTATCAAAATCTGGTAATTGGTTTTCAAGTTACAGTCGAAAATGTCGGGGATGTTTTTTGAGACACAGTGTATATATACGTTAGTTACAGCCATGAACTATTAATTCACGTTATTACGCACGGTTATTAAATGTACATTGCTATAGTTGGCAATTGATACGATTAGTCCCAGTAAAATTCTCAGTTATCCAGCCTAGCCGCCGTTATTTAGAACCACCGCCGACGGAAAAAACTCGGTCGGCCGGTTTAGCACGATGCACGTAGAGTTTTGTTCATAATATGATACACATTTTTGAACCAGCTACAGTTATCTGACCAAAAAAGCCTATGGTAAAGTTTAGTTAGGCTCAGCTTTTTAAAGTTGTGATTTCTGACTAACCTTTTAGACGCCATGTTGTTGTTTGTCAACACAACAAAAACACAATAATTATATATACGGTAGGTACTGTAAGCTTATATTACACGTAACAATCATGAAGCCATGAAATTTACAAAAAATAATGCAAATTCTACACCGGTGTACTGTACAAAATTCGCATAAAATCAAGCAATAAATTACAATTATTAAAACGTCAGTAATGTCAGAAGACAGCAATGTGATTCGATGACCGACTGTCATAAATAATTATTAATTATTACAACATTTACAGTTTACACACGTACGCAGAGACGTAACTGTTGAACGATGACTAGTTCACTACGTCACATACGCTCTTCGGCGACTCGCACAAATTTAATTCTATTCGTGTTAAATAAAGCTGCAACCGATTGAAATTTTAATTTAATGACGTTGGTAATGTTTTAGTACAAAATTTTAATAAAATTTTAATCGATTAAAATGCTTTAATTAGTTAATTTTTTCAACGACTAATGAATTAATTAAATGTCAATTTCCGCCGCCATATATGGATCGAGAACTGCTCACAAATTTTACAGGCAGGTCAAATTAAAACAGATCTGCAGGTAAACAGTTTCACGCTCTGTCGCAGTTATTGTCGTACATATCATACAAAATGATGTCGACAAATTCAAGTTGTCTTTACTGAGAAAGCTCGACTGTCTATAATATTGTATCTTGAAGGCACAGTGCGCAGGCATTTGACGAAATTAAAGACGCACGCTCATCCTGACCACAGTGAAACACTTGCGTGCAGAAACGATCCAGTAGTAGTACATCCGAGTCGCGCCACTAAAGCCTGCATGGATGCCGCGTGCTTAATTTGCAGTGATGATTCTGAAGCTGCGTAGAGTGTATCTTACGACTGGACCTGACCTGACCTCTGCCGCTCTGTGACGACCTAACGACATTGGACATCGATCAACGCTGCTCGACCACATCGCGGTCGATTTGTTGCCTCCACTGGCTGACCGGCCGACCGACCGTTTCGGTTGACGTCGTGACCTCGTGACGTGAGGTCACCGGCAGCCGCACGCCTCGACCACCATGTCGCGGTAGTTGCGCAGCACGACCTTGTCCGACTCGTCGACGTACAACATCGAGATGGAACTCAGAGCGGTCGGCACGCAGCACGGCGCCGGCACAAGGCGCGAGCTGACCGAGTGCAGTAGACTCTGCACCTGGGCGTGGTTGGTCGAGTTCAGATGATCGGCCATCATCAGCGGACACCTGCCGACGCAGACGTATGCGTGGTAGCCCGGAGGAGCTATGATCCAGTCGTCCCAGCCGACCTCGGCGAAGTCGACGTACATTGGTCGGCGGCGGCACGACGAACGCCGCCGGCGCGAATTGCGGCCGACGCGCCGTGCAAACCGCTTCCGCTTCCGCCGCGATGACGACGACGACGATGATGATGATGACGTGGATGTGTCGCGTGTGTGTCGGTCGTTGGTGTACGTCACCAGCAACGGCTGTCGGTCAACGTCAACGCGCCCGGCAACATCGCTCGTCGGAACCGATCGTCGCAACCGGAAGTGACTCGGCGCGCTATCGTCGCGCACCTGTTGTGACGTCGTCGCATTTTGTGACGTTACATTCCATGATGACGTCACGGTGACGCGCAGTCGTCCGGCGCTGGAGGATGCGCCTCGCTGCTGCCACGTCGCCACGGCAGGCCGCACGTCCAGCGACACCCAACGACCTTCCCTCGCAGTGTTCCTCTCCGACCTCGCGCCGGCCACGACGATCTTCGTGTCAACCAGTCGACTGGGTGGGTCCTCGTCAGCATCATCATCAGTCGACTGAGTGCCATCCAGCAGCTGATAGACATTGACGCGATAGCGCCGCGAGGCGTCGTTCCGATCATGATGATGATGATGTAGAAAGACTCGTAGCTCGGCGGCACGCAGGACGTCGTCAGCCAGTGACTGCGACACGTTGAACACCATCTCCAGACTGTCTACGGCAGCTGACGACGACGACGACGAGACGGAACGACGATAGCGCCGCCGTCGCGTCTCTCCTGCAGTGTAGCAACAGGCACAGCAAACACACCACGTTACATGCTGAACGAGCATTACCGCGGCTGTTTTTACTTTCAAATATAACTATTATACATTTCCACATGCATCTTGTACCCCGTTTACACAGTAGCTGGTGCTGGTTCGACAAGCTGGCTCGTCGAGCTGCCAACTTCATCGTGTAAACGGAGTATTACTGGCATCTTGTATACAGTACGCGTATCGAAAATCGAATGCTAAATAGTAGTGTTTATTAAATCCACTGTCCAAGTGCACGTAGCCCATGTTTTACTTAAACAGTTTTGACAACTGTTTTCAAGCGTTCAACGTGACCAACTTACACTGCAGCGATCGAAGTTAATGGGTGCGTACAATTACACAACAAATTTATACAGCGCAGAGGCACAAAAAGTTTCTAACGCGTTGTAGAGTCGAAGTTAGCAACAAACAAACCGGAGCTTCTTAAAAACATCGTTTAAAAGTATCGATCAAAACACATCGCGGTATGAATTCAATTCAGCACTATGCATGCAGCATAGTCTTTACTCACCGTCGAGCGAATGACCGTACGTCGTAGCGACGAAGCTGCGAATTGTGCTGGCCGCAGTGTACGCTGGTGTCTGCTGCGTCGAGTGTCGGGCGTCGGTCGTTGCAGGCTGTCGTCGTTGTCGTTGTTGCTGTTGTCGCTGTTGGTCGCGGTTAGCTCGCTGTTGTCGTCGGTACAACCTCCACATGTACGGCGATACTACGACGCGCTCAGCGGCCGGAGCACGCTGCCGAACTTTCTGACGCCGCTGCTGTCTGCCGTCGGCCACCTGTTGCACATAACAGCACGGCGGTCGTTCAAATTACTTGCCCACTGGTTAAGCCTAAGAGCTTAGAATGTTTCTGATAAGGTTTTGCTAATGGTAGCAAGGATCGAAGTAATTTGACAACGGCGAAATCACTGAACGATGCCACCATCTGGTGAGTCATAAATCTTTTTTGGTAAATCGGAAGCAACTGCACGTTCTAGCTGCGGGTTTGACACCCAAATACAGTATCTTCTTTCTCGTGAGTCAGCGACCCCAATCTAACACAATGTGCCATTTGACCCCATAAACGTATCTGCCAAATGGCATCGAAATCCGACGAACGGTTTAAGCAGAATACACGAATGCGGAAGACGACAAACAGACGACAGACGGACTATGTTACGCAGCAATGTGTAAGAATAGGCGGAATCGCTTGCAGCTGCATCGATGCCGCTTCAAAACAAAAGAATACGTGTCCCAGTGTCTACGGAATATGCAGCTATCCGCCTATAACTATAAGTGCGCAACCCAAACTCTGCTAGTTGACTTTCAAAGCTTCAGGCTGACCACTTTCATAAACTCATTATTGGGGAACCACGTCTAACTGATGGCTTAGTAGCGCCTGTTAGGACGTTAGAATTGAGATCGCCAAGTCGTTGAATCGACTCCCGGTCGTGTCGCTATTAAGTGGTTACTGCTTGGATGGGTGATTGTGAACAAGTAAATCATCTCGGGATATAAACAACACCGAGGTCAACTCAGCCTTCCATCCCTCCAGTGTAAGTAAATTAAGACCGACCTGTCTGCCTGGGGTTATAGCGGGCCGCGTTTACCTTTGTCGGGTGGCAGGTAAAACTGTGCGATTCCATATGACAGGGAACGATCCGTGGCTGTGAGACGGAATTTCTTCGAAAAGCTATACCATCTAACCATTACCAATCAATATGACAATGTGCTATACCTACCGAGGAGTGAATGGCTGTAAGTGGTTGCGACGAAGTAGCGGCTCGTTTTGACGTCGTGTCGGCGACCTGCTCAAGACCGAGCGTCCGTAGCACGCGAGACTCGTGCGTATGCGCGTCGTTGTCCGTCGTCCGTGCGTCGACGCGCTGGCTGAGCGCACGCGACGACGTCGTCTGGCGATGTCTGAGCCGGTGGCCGCCGACTGCACCCGAACGTCCCAGCAGAACAGCATCAACGACGACAAGCACGAGCAACACGCACGACCACCACGACGTGTTGACTCTGCAGCCGCGTGACGTCATCACCCTCACGTGCACCTGACAGTCACGTGATGACAGTATTATCTTAAACTGACAGAGTAAAATATTTATTATGTGTTGCAGCCAACTGTTGGATTAAAATGTAAGAAAACCAACGTAATTTTTGTAAATGCGGAATAGGTAATCAACGCTGCCACCTCGTAAATCATGTATCATCGACAGCCTAGAAAGAACTCTTTTTTTTCCTCTTACAATACCACTGCAGTGGAACAGTCTCGAGTAGACACTGCTAAAGCATCCATCATATCTGGGCTGTTTCCATAGTTTTCATGTTAGCGTGATACCCCACTAACGAAAGAGTTTTCCAACTGTGTCATCTGCTTTCGTATGTCGAAAGTAATCGCATATTTTAGCTAGGGGTTTGACCCCAAATCTCCCCTTCCAGTGTGGGTCAGAAACCCCATTTAACATAATGTGTCACTTGACCCCACAAAGTCGACCTTATCCGATATCGGCCTTCGGCCTCGAATAGTCGCCCTTCAGGTCGCAGAACTGCGCCCTCAAGACAAATTCTTGGCTATGCCACCGGACATACGACAGACCACGATAGACTGAGAAATGGGTAAGAATAAGCAAAATGAAATCACTTTCGCAGAAGCAAGTCCGCCTAAACTACTATAGTAAGTAAAATAGGATAGGCCTATAATGTTGCAACTATGTAAAATTGTAAAACAGTATGGTTACAAGTCCAAAATGAGTTGACCAAAGGCAAAATCGTTACTGCCAGTCCACGCAACTTCTCGTTTCTATTTGTCAGGTCGCAGCTTTGGAATTGTATGCTTCGCTGGGGGATTCGAATGTAATATACGACAAACAGGTGACAAACGACATACAGACAGACAGACCACGCTACGGAGAAATCTATGTATTATCGGGTTGCACAACAAATTTCTGCCGACGCCACATCCTTTCAATGTTTTGTTCTTGAAGTAAAAGAGTAACACACCTAAAGAGTGAAAAGTCAAGTCTGGTGTAAACGTATGTCGGAGTTAGCGCAGTTTTGGCGCCACCCTGCAGTTAAACGTGTCTGAGACCGCCGTGACGTTATTCCGTCTTCTCAATCAGCTCCACGCGTGCACCTGTTACCTAATCACATACAACATAGATAGGTGTTTTGCATAGTTATTAACTTATTACCTGGCCGTCCTGATAGGCCGTATTACGGGTTTTGCGTGTTCGTTCGTCCGTCTGCCGATCCGTTCGATGACAGTTGCTGGTAACCGTCAAATTACATTACAAAACAAGAGCCAAAGTAATTTGAAAAAAAGCGAAATCGTTTTTGTTTGCATTCGTCACGTGGCAGCATAGGATTAACGGTTTGGCTGCAATTTGCAATTGCGGCAGTCATTTGCATCCAGCTCTACACAGCGTAAAGGCTTGTCAGTAAACCTAATGCATAATCGTAACAGCGGCAGCACCAGCTTTGTACGAGTGGAAAGAGTTGTCATGACACTTGTCTGCAACCGGTACTTTGTACTTACACGTAGATCCGTCACTGTGCGCGGAAACTTTAGGCTAAGCGTAATATGGGGCAGGTAGGGTTCCCTCTAGTTCCACTCAGAGACGTCATCGATGTTTAGGGCGGAGGTGCAGCGTTCGGCGAAGAATTCGGCATCATCAATTAGACAGAGCTGTTACAGAAGAACAAACAACCTTCTGTCGATGTCACCTGGCGACCAAATGCTTTGGCCATCATCGGGCACTTGCCCGGCTGCTAAGTCCTTTTAACCTGGCCACCGATCCGCCCAGCTGCCCGCTTTACTGATGTGTTCTTAACCTCTGCTCAGAGGCCATCGAACGACGCACGTGGTGTAAGCGTTCACACCTCCTTGCCAGTCATGTTCCCTCCCCTAGCTTCACCCGCCCTCGACGTCTTTGCACACGCGATCCATTTATAAACTTGCACTCGAGAGCGCCCGCGCTCGCCGCCGATGCCGAGAAATTTATCTACCGCCGGCGGAAGTCAAGGAGTAGGGAGGGGCGAGGTCGGGAGAGGAGACGGGAATCCCGCGTGCCGCCGGCGCGCCGTAATGCCAGACAGAGTGGAGCCGGGCAAGCAGTTTGCCAGACATCTTGGCGCTGTAGATCCACATCTCGTTATGCTCCGTGCATCTCCTCAGCAGCAGCTTAATCAGCGCCACTCAGCTTCCGCATCCACGCTCTAACAACATACGCTACATGTACTGCAGGCCTAGAAGTGTACGGCGTTATATCCAAGCGTGGCATCAAAGCATCGCTTGGAAACCGATAATTATGCACGAAGTTATGTTGTAAATTGATCCAGTGCTGTATCGCAACTTCCGGCCTTCTTACAGACGAAGACCCTGAAATCTTAAGATTAGGCCTACCGCCAATGTGCCGTTTAGCGATCCACTCAGAATATGCCATGGCGTAAGAGACACGCAGTTGACCACACCGCCACATCAGAACGTCACCGTGACGACTGAACTAACGTCGTCGGCCAAATGACGCACGTGATATCCGCTCTCCAATAGAGCGAAAACTGGACATAAGATATACATGTAACACAATTATACGGTTCAAATCATTCAAGTGCGCCTGTATGCAGGGCGAAAAGTTACAAAAACATTCAAGCAGTCTTCTCAGAATAATAGAAACAAAAGTACTGAACGATAGGTCTGTTCAGTGCGACGAAAATCTCTCGCAGTCTATTAGCAACAAACTTAGCTCTTATTAATCCAAAAACGTGTGATCATAAAACCGAGCTGCTTGAAACCATAATGCTATCGCCGTTTATTAAAGCACACAGCACGCATCATACACGTACTTAACACAAATTTCCAAACGCAAAACGTTCGAATTTCGGTTCAAATCGTCAGATACCGACTTCCCAAAAAAGATTCGTGTGCAATTAATAAGTTCATTTTAATGCAGATTTATTTCACGAAAGGTAGGTTCTATAGCTTCATAAGTTCATATCAAAAATATTTCAAGTTAACTCAGCCCGGCCATCCCTCCGTGGATAGGCGCAATGAGTACGAGCAAAAATGGACGGTGAACAAGCACACCGCGCGATGCACTACCCCTGTATCCGTGGCATTCCGTACCGTAGTTTCGCAGTGCAACTAGTGTCTGAGGTTTAAGGAAACGAAGATCAGTGCCGCCATATAAGCTTTATGGCTCGGGAAGGACTTCGCGTTAACTTTACGTTATGTCAGAAAGTAATTCAAAATATAACTGGTGCATGCAGTCTAATCGCTTAGCATAAGAAAGTAATTTTGTTTTTTTAGTTTATGGCTTGAATGCTGAAAACTGCAACAGCTTCGTTACTGAATTTCTTACTATCACACTAATCGTCTTAGGTAGAACGCACGCCTCGACACTCGACTATAACGTCGCTCTACTATTCTTTGTTTCAGGCTTCATGCTACCTGCAGTTAATTGCGTGACTCACCGAGAAATTTGATGTCGATGATCAGAAGCGTAGACTATACGATTAGCCTAACCGATCTCACCTATCGTCGCCGATACAACTCAGCGTCGTTCTACAGCTCCGCAGGGAGGTTAACTCGAGCGTGCGCGCTGCACTCCGCGTGTCTGTGACGCACGCTTTTCGCGCACCTTGCTACTACTACGACTGCTCTGCTCCGCCATAGTTTTCTGCCTCTGCAGCCGCGCCGCAGAACCTGCCGCAATTCGCCAGAACTTCGCGGCGGCGTCGGCGGCGCGGTACAGTCTGTTTCTTATCATCACAGCCTGCAGGTGTCCCATTATAGGATCGCTTCCGTTCCCAGAAAAGTATCCCCCGGCCGACAATTTACGGGCAAAAATCCGCCCGCTCGGCGGCCGCGCGAGCGGGACAGATTTTTGCCCGTAAATTGTCGGCCGGGAAAGACTTTTCCTATAATGAAGAGAATATTTATGGGGCCGGCGATATTTCTCCCCGGGCGGATTTTTCATGGGAGAGACATTTCTTAAGTGACACAGACCTAGGCACGTTAGTCGCCACCGCGCCGCCGACAACACTGAATCACTGACGCACACTCGCATCACAATCACTTCGCATCCGGTATACAGGTAGGGTACCACAGGTCGCCGATCTGTCATCGAGAACACCGGATTATCTCGCGCGCGGATTGGATTGCATGCTGCGTTATCTCACCGCGCTTGCACCGATGTGTGCGTCTATGTTATTAAAAACTATGGAACTGTTGTCGCTTTGTAAATTTTGTTACTGCAAATTAACTGGTAAATTTTGGCCATGTGCAGTTATGAACAGAAGTTATGAATTGAAAGTAGACGGATCACTTTTTAGGCTAGAAAATGCGGCATACAGCAAACAAGTAATGAGCAGTGATAACACATACCGTGAAAATTTCGCCTTGTAGAAATAGATGATCAACTTTAGCGATGACGACAAAAATGCACAAACACTATAGGCTTACAGTCGAACGATGACTAGAACTCAAGAATAATAATCACGTCTAAGTTCGACGTACCTGTTCACGCAACGTCCATGTGGCATGTGATGAGCAGGGCGATACTTTCGATGCATCGCTCAATCAGTCAGTCAATCAATCACAGTCTGAACTGTCAATCATTGGCGAATAACCGGTCACGCCTGCACAACGTCAGTAGCGTTATAACTGTCGATGAGCGGAGTGACAGCTTGTCATCAGTAGCACGCTCTGGGCGCTCTCCCCGCGTGGATGAAACACGTCGCAGCTATAGCCATGCACTCGCCAAGTTAGCGGCCGACCGGTCATCACACTTTGAAACGATTACGATCGCAGCTTCTGTCTGACACGCGAATAGCTCGCTTCCAGTCTGTTGTGCCGACACCGGCTTTTGATGTTATCGTTACCCACAACAGTTAGAATCTACCGTGTGGGCGCCGGCAACGCAGCAGTGACAAGACGAGGCAGTGTAGGCCCCTATATAGCGTCGTGCGAATCGTACCATGGGACCTCAAATGATGTCAAAAAATGAAAAAATATATTTATGTAGGCCTGGAAAGTATTTTGCACATGTTTTAGATTTAAACTCCGGCCAGGTATGTGTACGTGGCCCCATTTTTTCGCATGCTCGTTAGTGGATAGCTGCTCTGATAGGACAATACGAACAGTTTTATTTCGTTGGCCTGTTGACAGTGGCGTATTTAGGATTTGGCAAAGGGGGGCCATGGCGAGCGTGCGGAGCGGTCTGGGGGTCTGGGGGCGAAGCCCCCAGCGGGGTCCAGGGG
>Ga0209367_1001590_pt1 | contig 28319 bp, 16 predicted proteins | sample WorMetLIZISLAND2_FD_187412 | JGI IMG/M metagenome (GOLD analysis project Ga0209367, IMG submission 187412) | Marine gutless worms symbiont microbial communities from Max Planck institute for Marine Microbiology, Germany - Olavius geniculatus... ...
CTCTTGTCCCCTTGACCAATGGCTCTTCCCCTGGACCCCGCTGGAGGCTTCGCGTTAGCCTATCTTTGCCATCATGCGCCTCTGATTCGCTCGCGACACATGGCGCTGTATACAGGAAGACCAAAAAATTAAAATACCGCAGCAGACAATACGCATAGGTCGTAGTGCTTCGTCTTTGTTAGCGTAATAAAACTGTTCGCTTACAATGTCATTGTTACTTTTGCAGTTTCACGTGCAGCGGTCAATCAACTCGCACAGAATGAGAAAAAAATGCACACACAATGTGACAATTGCGTCACCGACGCAAAATTGTATAAGAATCTGTCGTTTTACTTACGAGATGAACACGTTTATTTTCGAGTGTTTTTTTTCACAGATCCTCGTCTCCAGCACGAATTTGTAGCTGACGTTACCTGTGACGACACTTTTTCTTGACAAACTAATAAAATTTTGTCAAAAGAAAAGAAGATCGATCGTTAATTGGATCAAAGAGCATGAGCTGAGTTTAAAAACATCTACCAGAGACACACAGAGCGGAACGACGTCGCTAGCGAAACTGTATCGGCACAAAAGTAAACTTTGATTTTTTTAAATAGCTGAACTGTTTCGACTGACATTAGCCCTAACTATGCTTGAAGATTCTTAGCGTTAGACAGCGTGCTGCGTTATTTGAAATTTGAAATGTTTGTAAAAACAAAGCGGATTTTTACGAAAATGCACTGTAGTCTTTAGTATGAATGTCGTTCTGCGTGCATACAATTTTATTTAACTCGATAGGAGCCAGCCAGGTCTGTGAAATGAACTAACGGCTCCGGATGTAGTTTTAATACACAAATGCGCCTGTCTAAAAGTGAACAAAATAAAATTACCTCACTTCCGCTTACACGTCCTATTTTCAGGTTTCTAGTTAAGACCGGAAGTTGCTAGTTTTGCCTGATTTTTACTCGAGTCGCTTTTGTACTCGTGTAGTCGTATTTTGTCGATAGACATTTGATTGATTTTAATATGTCTGTTGCAAGGATGTGGTCTCGGTCGAGACGTCTCTGTCTCGAGACGGTCTCGAAACGCACTAACGTCTCGTCTCGGTCTCGTCTCGGACAAAGTCCTCAACGTTTTGGTCTCGTCTCGGTCTCGGAGCAATATGTCTCGGTCTCGGCCCAGTAGGTCTCGTCTCGGGTCTCGGGCCACTGCTTCTCGTCGGGACTTTTTGTGCAGGCGCGCGCCGTGCATAGCTGCAGTTAGATATACACCAATGTACTAACCAGCATGACATTTGTGGCTTAGACATATTCGTTTAGTGCTTTACACTTTCATTTAGGCCTACTTATTTATCATAAAGGAACATTATGTCATGTTAGTCTTTGTTCGTCATAACATGACCTAGTCGCAATGAAAATAAAGTGTATGATGTCAGAATGAATACTATCAGCCAACTGTAGACGACGTATAGCCTAAGGCTATAAGCAGCTGTAGTTTTCTAATTTCGGTTGCTTGCAAATTGCGATAAACATAATGGCTCATGTCTACAGCACTGCAGTTGCAATTCTTTATGGTGCAAGCCGTTAACTATTCAGTGATTGCAAAAACCCACAATATCACAAACAGAAAGCGCTTACTATGGACGCGAGTTAATTAATCTGTATAATTTTTCTCATTGTCAATGTGTTTCACCATACGTCACGGAAAACGTCTCGGCGAGACGTTGAAGCTCCCAAGACTCTCGAGAGTCTAGAGAGCTTCAAGGTCTTGGCCAGCATTTCGGAAGCTGCAACGTCTCGTCTCGGTCTCGTCTCGGACAAAATTTTGAACGTCTCGGTCTCGGCTCAGAAGGTCTCGTGCACATACCTGGTATGTTGGTTGTTTTTAACAGTGATATCTACCCTGCTTTGCTATTGCTTCCATTTTAAGTTCCACAAGAGTGTATTGAGCTGTGCAAAAGTGCATTATTCTTGTACTGTTGGTGCAGACTGACGCTAGATTACAAGTTGTACTGTGACGCCAACTACTACTCGTCTGACTGTTCGGTCTACTGTGTCGCTAGTGATACGGACGCTGGTGGACATTACACATGCGATCCAGTCACTGGCAACATTACCTATCGACCAGGCAGGCCTACACTATAATCGTTCAATAATTGGCGAATATATAAACAAAAGTAAAGTGCCACGTTTTGACCCACTTGTAGAAAACGTGTTATTCATTACATTTAGTAGGTTGAATTTTAGTTGTGGAACCATATTTTTATTAGTGTTCTTAGGATGGGTAGATTTATGGTAATCCACTGTGTAATTAGTAAATAAGTAAGCAGGTGCATATTTAAAGTGCACAAGGTCAGCCTGAGGCACTTGGCTAAGCCGCTAGGGGGAGCAGTAGGCCTGCTGGAAGCCGTGAGTTTTAAGGAGGCGACGGAAAGCAATTCTGTAACTTGCAGTGTTAAATAAAAGCACTATGTGGCATCGCACAAACGGAGTCGACTAGCGCCAAATAGATCCTATGCTTGCAGATGGGGTGTCAAAAGCGCCACCGTTTACTGGGGTATAATTGTTACATTTATGCATAATAGTTACATTGTAACACACACTATAATGCACTGTCATCTTTACTGCTGTAGATAGAGCACTATAACATTTATGATTATGATTATAATTATTAATGTTGTGTAGATCCGTCAAAGACAGTCAAGTCAATAACAATACGCAGACCTGATGCTAAAAAAGTGACATCAATTGGAGGTATTATTGAAAACCACCAATAACGGACTACTTTATAGCACACTGAGCAAGTTGATACTATGTGCTGAGATAAACTCAGCTTTTCACTTTCAGCGGGAAGGGAATTGAGTACTAAGGCTTCATCTTGCTGATTTGACGGGCAATGGATGGCCGCATAGTTCGCGGAGTGGACTACCGCCAAATAGATCCTATGCTTGCAGATGGGGTGTCAAAAGCGCCACCGTTTACTGGGGTATAATTGTTACATTTATGCATAATAGTTACATTTGTAACACACACTATAATGCACTGTCACCTTTACTGCTGTAGATAGAGCACTATAACATTTATAATTATGATTATAATTATTAATGTTGTGTAGATCCGTCAAAGACAGTCGAGTCAATAACAATACGCAGACCTGATGCTAAAAAAGTGACATCAATTGGAGGTATTATTGAAAACCACCAATAACGGACTACTTTATAGCACACTGAGCAAGTTGATACTATGTGCTGAGATAAACTCAGCTTTTCACTTTCAGCGGGAAGGGAATTGAGTACTAAGGCTTCATCTTGCTGATTTGACGGGCAATGGATGGCCGCATAGTTCGCGGAGTGGACTACCGCCAAATAGATCCTATGCTTGCAGATGGGGTGTCAAAAGCGCCAACGGTTACGTGGGTATAATTGTTACATTTAGCATAATAGTTACATTGTAGCAAACACTGTAATGCACTGTGACCCTCACTGCTGTAGATAAAGCACTATAACATTTATGATTATGATTATTAATATTGTGTAGATACGCCAAAGACAGTCGAGTCAACAACAATACGCAGATTTGATGCTAGAAAAATGACATCAATTGAAGGTATTATTAAAAACCACCAATAACGGACTACCTTATAGTACACTGAGCAAGTTGATACTATGTGCTTAGATCAACTCAGCTTTTCAGTTTCAGCAGGAAGAGAATTGAGTACTAAGGCTTCATCCCGTTGATTTGCCTGGCAATGTATCGCCGCATAGTCCGCGAAGTCGACTAGCGCCAAATAGATCCTATGCTTGCAGATGGCGTATCAAAAGCGCCAACGTTTACTTGGGTATAATTGTTATATTTACGCATAATAGTTACATTGTAACACACACACTGTAATGTACTGTCACCCTCACTGTTGTAGATAAAGCGCTATAACATTTATGATTATTATTATGATCATTAATATTGTATAAATACGACAAAGACAGTCGAGGCAACAACAATGCACAGACCTGATGCTAGAAAAGTGACATCAATCGAAGGTATTATTGAAAACCACCAATAACGGACTACTTTAAAGCACACTGAGCAAGTTGATACTATATGCTTAGATCAACTTAGCTTTTTACTTTCAGCGGGAAGAGAATTAACTACTAAGGTTTCATCTTGCTGATTTGACGGGCAATGAATCGCCGCATAGTCCGCGGATGTATTGTTTTAGTTTATGCCAATCAGTTGCCGCTTCCGAGATTTTGAAACGCGTTTCGTCACAAGCCTGACTCATGTAAAAAAGCGTTTGACAACAACGTTAAATTCCAAAATTCGTGTTTTAGAATTTTTACAGATGAGGATCGGTAGACAATAAAACTCTAAAACTTTCATTTGGTTGCTACCTGATACAAGAACTGATGACATGCCTACAAAAGGTCTAGATGAAAGAGCAGTGTACACAGTAGCACTGGAGAAACAAATTAAAATGAAAGCGTATAATTTAGAAACACTAAGTTTAGCAAAATTAGCAATGGCGCACAATAAATACTTCCGCACATTATTAACAACTCGCTTAGCGACAGCACGTTTTGTCCAGGTTAGCTGATAACTCTTCCTGTCGAGAACCTTTACAGTCTTTAACTGATGTGTAGTTAATTTTTCATTGGTTAAAATTAGTTGATTTGTTTATCGGAAACGGTAGAATACACCATATAATATTTACTCACACAAATGGCATGCATGCTACATATACAATGCATAAAAGTATGCACATCTGACCTGGTTTCGTCTTACGTTTTCTTTTTATTGCAGGCTTCTGGGCCTACAAAATATATTAAAATATTTTGGGCCGATATCTAATGACAACAACAGATTTACAAATTTAAACTCAAAACAGTTAATTATTTATTTACTTTGTGTAAATGCGGTAAGAATCAAATCAACAGCGTCAGTGAGATCTGCTGATTACAGAACGTGACGGTAAAATTAAATATATCCAGTACTCTGTGACGGGTTGACTGAAAATGCCGGATAGGTAATTGCAGGACATAAATGGAAGACATGAAATTGTGCCCTGTGTGAATTTTGTTAGTGTTATAAGGGTTAGTAGATTTGTGCAATAATCCAATGTGTTAAGAGGTTGCAAAGGTAAAATGATGTTAAAGACTAAAATCTACGAAAAATTCTAACGTATTCATTACGCAATCAGCGAAAATCTTTTGAAAAAGTTAGAGATGCAGTAATGCACTGCAGTACAATAATATTAATTAATCAATCAATCTGAAATTTTTAAAGTGGCCTAAGTAATGTAAACTACTGCTAGTGGGGGTTTAGGTCCACTGGAGAGAGTGAGACAGTTAGTCCAGGAAATAGTCGGAAAATAATTTTCTAAAATGTTAAGTTTTGAGATACTGGTGAAAGATAGACAACGACTTGGCAGATGTCACATCGTCTGGCAGATCGTTCCAGGTCCATGGACCGACAACGGTTGTCGTACCTGTGACCTTCACATTTAATGTGGAAAAAATTTTTATCTTTGAAAATATTACATGCAACTGTCAAAGATTTTGCTATGTTGAACTAAAATATTTTTTTACTTTTGAGGGCGAAAGTTTAATAATTATTTCTACTCGTGTCTTGTTGTCTTATAGATTCAACGAGTATGATTACCGGCACGACAATGGCAATGCTGCGAAATGCTGATACCGACACAATTAACTTAACAAAAGGTTACTTGTAGGCTTAGTTGCAATTTTCTTGGTCAGGATTGTTTTCATAGCATGGACAGCTGTTAGCTGATAACAGTAATGGAAAGTTACATTATTTTAGTCAGTATTTTGTAGATATTAACATGATGTTTTGTCGTCGTTTTCAATGTAATTGTACATTATCGACTAAAGCGCTTCATGCATTTAGCAGTTAAGACAGTAGTACTACTGAACAATCTCGAACAGTTTGGTTACAAAAAGTAATGCAGTTTTTTGAATGATTGTGTAAAACGTGTTTAACGCAGGAGCTTTCGCTGGAATCGTCGCCTGTGTTGGGTTGCTGCTGATGATTATTATTATTCTTCTCATTGTTATCGTCTGCCTGTGCAGGTAAATCACTGTATAACCTAGCACTACAACAGAGATGATGAATCAAATTAATATTTCTATGCTGTATATAAAAACTGCAACCAATTTATTTAATGTTGTATAAGCGTTAATGTAAAATGGCAAAAATCAAAAAGTATAAGCACGAACATTATGCATTAGCTTAGACATTCATATCTGGCTACTGAGAACAGCTTAAATGTCTAAGCTAATACATTACTTCGTACTTACACTTTTTGATTTTTGCCATTTTACGTTAGCATCAACATTAAATAATTGTTGGCAGTTTTTTTATATATAATGTTCAATATTTTGGCATATGTGTAGGCCTATGTAGAACTTCAAACTTAATACACGTGCTAAATTTCGTGCAAATATGTGCAATAGTAAACGAGTTATGAGCGATAATTTACATTCACAAGAAATATTAGCTAATAATAAGTGAACAATAATAATAAGTGAACATTTATATAGCGCACCATCATTTCGAAGAAATCTAGTGCGCAAAAGCCTATAGCAGTTCCGGTTCAGTAGTTTAGCTATAAATTCGGGTGTTCACGCTAAGTCAATATACAAATACCAAATTCTCTATCTGGATCACATAACGACAGTTCCGTGGCGCCACCTTTTAAATGATATAGACTTGTGTCGCAGCCCGAAAACGCGAAAAAATCCATAAAACCCTCTATTTTGGTGTTTAAGGTCATTCAAGGTAATTGAACTCGGCGCCAATCGACAGCCAGTCGTGTACGACTTCCTATTAGTGATTAATAGTAACCTAGGCCCTATCTCGCACCGTTACTGGAATACAGCGACTTATTGGCCACAAATCGCAAATTTTGCCCACCTCCTCTCATTTAGCGCCCTCGTTCAGGGTCACCCCCTTCGAATTTATGGAAAAGCTTTACGGTTCCTGAAACTAGAGTCTTCCAGGCAGCCGACGTGAAGATTTGGTGATTCTAGCTTGCACCGTTTTTGACTGATCTACCCGTGTGACGGACGGACAGAAGGACAGACAGAATTGCGATGGCTAAGACGCGCTGAAAGCAGTAGCTGCTTTCGCACGCTGCCATCTTGATTTTATTATTTTCGTCGATTTCCGTCTGTTTCCGTTAGCAGCCATGTACAATACTGCAAAATTTCATTCATGTACGTCAATGGCGGTTGAGTTAGTGCTGTTTGTGTTACCGCACAAGCCGTGATAGGCTTACAGCTACAGGCCTAGACAAAACAGTAGTGTGCACACTGTAGCACTGAAGAAACAAACCAAAATCAAAGCGTTCGATAATATACCTTTACAACATCAAGTCTGGTAAAATTTACACTGCCACACTTTAACACATTAACAACTCGCTTGCTGGCAGAGCCTTTTGTCCAGAGCGGCTGACATGGATGGCTCTCTGTGGATGACATTTTTAGTCTTCAGGTGTCTTTAATCAGGGCCGGTCTTAGCCAGTCAACGGCTCTGTTCCAACTGCACTGTCAACTTTCTCTCCCTTTTTTTTCTTTTCTTTTTTCATATCTTCTTTTCCCTCCCAATCCTTACCACATAGAGCGCCTTCCTTTAAAGCAGCCAGCAGTAACGCAACCAGAAATGTGAATTGGTGGTGGCTTGACCCCTTTCCCTTTCTTTTTAGCGTTTCCTTTCCCGTTTTCCCTTTTTTTCCCGTTTTCTCCTCCTTTTCCTTTGCCTGCTCCGCCCTTTCCTTTCTTTCTTTTTTCCTTCTTTTTTTAAAAATCCATTTAAGAGGCCAGCGTTGTTTGGGAAAGCCTCAAGCGAAATCGAATTTGGTACATTATTTTAAAAATATTAGATAAATTATAATTATTTTCCTGAGAATTAACTGACCAAATTTAGCGTTGTTTAACCATATGCTTTTTGTTTTACAACCGTTGTACAGGCGTTCGGCGTCCAGCAACGACCAGACCGCAAATGGACCGAATGCGCACGATATGACAAGCAGAGCGAACAGTTCCCAGAAGCCAGTTCCCCACCACACGAGTCGCATGCCGGAACCGGCGAGCAGTGGCGGAATTCAGCCCACATTACCTCTGCGCAGACCCACTGATCACGATAGAAATACGACACTCGTCCACTCCAACACTGTTTATCTAGTACCTGACGAAGAAGAACCAAGCAGCAGTTCGCCGCCGAGACCAGGTGATCACGATATCACACTGGTCGACAACGATCTCTACGACGATTCTCGAGGCGGCGATGAACCGGATACGCATGCGACGGCAAACGAAAAGAACAGCGAACCAGAAACCAGCGCACCTGCTAACTGTAACGTAAGCACGACACCGGAATCGACGGACAATGGCGGAAATCAGCCCACTCTGCCACCGCCCAGACCAACTGATTACGATACTACACTTGAAAAAGACCCTTATGAGACAGTCGTGTAACCAGGGAAGGATGGTTGGAACGAACCGCCGGGTATGCGACGCCTGGAGAATTTTTTAATGATGTCTCCGTTTCTACGCAGTTCCTTTCATGTCTTCGTGCACTACAATTGAACTATCGCAGTATTTGTAGGCCTACTTAATAACGAAATCTGGCGTAGAGGTCTGATACTTAGTACACCTGCTCTTTGCAACAGACAACATGCTTTTAGATTTAGTTTTATTTTATTTAGGCCTATTGATATCCAAACCCATCGCATTCAGGGATTTTAGGCAACATTACACTCATTATCCTATAATTCGCCATTAGCTGATATTGTTGTAATTTGTATAATATTAAGTTACAGCAGAGTGTGAAGTCATTTTATGAAATAATTGAAATTTTCAGTAAGTTCATGAAGTTACTTTTATACTCGGGCATTTCATGAAATTTCTAGACATTTCGTGTAATCACTGAAAATGGTGAGGATATTTTTCACAGTCTCACAGGCGCGACTATCACAATTCACGAGTCAGTAAATTCGTAAAATGGTCCGATTTTTATGTTGATTCAAAAACATTGTGCAGCGTAAACAAACGGAACGTAATCAAAGGCGTGTATATAGGCCCTAATGGCTATCGAAGCAGTACAATACGATGTTTATTATGCTTTGCCTATTCAGAAAATGAATATGACGGTGATGTTTTTTTTTCGTTTTTTCATAACTGTCTGTTTCTGGATTTTTTTTGTTTTGCAATGTTACATCACTTATGTTTCAATTTAACCGACTGCAGTCTGTCCTTCACGCTGCAGCGCGACTCATCTACGGCGCCCGTCGACGTGATCACGTTAAGCCTCTGCTACAACGACTTCACTGATTGTCCGTTCCTGAACGCGTGGAGTTCAAACTGTGCGTCTTGACCATAGATGTAAAAAAACGTTCTAGAAAAAATTAAAAAAACGTTTAAAAACGTTGAATAAAAAACCTTAGCCTTAATTTGTTCAACCTCTTGCCTAATGTCTAATGGTGTAGGTGCAGTATAGCTAGAATATTTTGTATGTGGCTTCGTAGGGGTCTGTCTGTTTGTATTAAACAGATAGTGCATTGCATTGTACAAGACCAACTAAGTAAAGTTAGTAAGCTACCACAGAACCAAGTTCAACTAACTGCGCAACATTCACAATATGTGACAATATTAATCAGCAAGAAAGTGCGAACAGAACTTGAAGCAGCGCTTCTAAAACTAAACGCAGTCATCTCTATGGTTTCAACTTTCACAAAGTGCTTCTCAAAGCTTTGAATGAAATTTTTAGTGAACGTTTTTTATAAAAATAAAAAAAAACGTTGAGAAAATAAAAAAACGTTAAAAAACGTAAAAAAACGTGGCAAAAATATAAAAAAAACGTAAAAAACGTTTTTTTACATCTATGGTCTTGACATATCGCTGTCTCCACTGTCTTGGTCCGGACTATCTCTTGAGTGACTTTACGAGCGTATCTGACCTGCGTTCAAGACAAAAAACTGCGCTCAGCGTCTAGGCCTACTGCAGCTTTAGCTGTTCCAGCTACTCGACACACCACACTTGGCGACCGGGCTTTTCCCGTTATTGGAACACACTGCGGGTGACACTACATCTGCGACATCACTTTGACTTTTCGACATAAATTTAAAACACGTTTATTCTGTTGATCAGACGAAGCATAACTAACTGGATAATTTACGTTTTGTCTTATTATCGTTTTATTTTTCGGTTTTTATTTGTGAGTTTTTTTGGCATTTTTACTATTAAGCCATAGGCCTTTTAAAATAAAGACTGACGGCGACCGTTCTCGGGTCCGCGAACTTGGGAGTGTTGGGTCCATCGGTATTTTTTATAGTTTTTTTACTCTAACTTTGTCAAACGTGGTCCGATTGCTAATGTCACAGAAGTAATAGGAAGGTGCTGTTCCTGTCCGTACTTTGACCCCGCCATATGTCTTTGACACGCCATATGTCCACACAATAGGCCGGTTGACCTCACATATGTTTTTTTTGACGCGTACTGTTTTTGACATGTCATAGGTCAGGTGAGGTTACGCATTCCAACGGGTCAGAGGGGCGATCTCATACGTTGCAGACAAGACGGTAGGTCAGGTCAAAGATTCCAGACCAGAACACCGTACTCGATGACCTACAGGCATATGGTCAAGGGGCGAAGCCATAACGGGTCTATTGTGTGGACATATGGCGTGTCAGAGACATATGGCGGGGCCAAAGTACGGGCAGGAACGGCACCTTCCTACTACTCACAGACAACGTGAACAAATGTTCCAAATTTGGTGACTGCATGATTTCTATTTTCTCGGTTGTGCATATATTGTGGCTAATTTGGTTAAAAAGTAAAAATCATACAGTCACCAAATTTGCAGCATTTGTTTACGTTGTCTGTGACACTGCGTACAAAACTTTGTAGCAAACGGACTACGTTTGACAAAGTTATAGTAAAAAAAAATTAAACCCACGTAAGTTTAACCACAATATATGCGCACACGAAAAAGTAAAAATTACACAGTAATCAAATTTGCAGCATTTATTCACGTTTTCTTTGACACTATGTATACAAAATTTTGTAGCAAACGGATCGCGTTTGACAAAGTTAGGCATAGGCCTATAGGCCTACCAATGGACGCAAGTTCTCGGACCCGAGCACGGATGCCGTCAGTCCTTATTTTAAGAGGTCTATGCATTAGACTTATTTGTAACGTGTGTTATCAATGTTTCTTTTATACTTAAACTATGATTAATTTTTTTTCGCATTTGACGCGTGTGTATTTGTGGCTGCCTTATAGGCAAAATAAAGATCTATTACAACGTCAAATTGCAATGTTTAGTTTGTTTTTTCAGTATGCCTAGGCCTACACGGTTTTCACTATTTCAAGTAGTACGAACACGTTTATGCTGTGAAAAACAGTACAATACAATTAGTATTGCAGGCTCTAGTAATTTAGTAAAATAACTAGTGTATAAATTTAGTGAGTGCACGAAATGATTAGGAATTTTGATAATTTCACGAAATCCTCCAGTGAAACAGTAACTTCATGAACTTACTAAAAATTGCAGTGATTTCACGAAGTGACTAATTTCACACTTTTACTGTAACAGTATAACGCACATGTAAATTGTGTGATATGTGAGACATGGCAATATTTAGCAAAGTTGTATATCTTGAAGTTAAGAACATTTTAATTCTGCCGATAATATTAGTCTCTTTCGTTTCAGTGTTTGTGCAACACGAAGCCGCGTCAGTAAGTTCCCTATTGATAACGTTGCCTTGCATTGCCTTTAGCCGTCCTCGATCCGAGGGTAGGCCGCACATATGAATCGCCGTCCTTCATGCAGATCTGTTGTCCACTTTTCGAATATTGTCTCTTCAAGCTTCAGTCCCGTCCATGAAGTGACATTGTCTATCTATGCTCTTCTTGGCCTTCCTCTTTTCGTATACTGCCGGGCAAGGTTCCTTCAATTATGATACCCTTTTCAAGAGATTTGTCGTCGCCTCTCATGATATGACCAAATTATCTCAACTTCTGCTTTTAACATTTGCAAGTAAACTTCTGTTAACGTCTAGGTCCTGCCTGCTCCAAGACCCACGAACTTTCGTTTTAATGGTTTTTAGTCGTGAGCGATGCAACTAGGTATCACGCGAGTTTTAGCACGAACTTCTAACTACGTCACAGTGTTTACGTTGAGCGACTAACCTTTGCAACGATAATAATACGAAAAAATCTAATATCTTCGATTGTACTGCACCGATTTTCACAGGACCAAGTGCTAACGAAAGGTAAGAAAATTTAGCATTTACGGATATGATACCGATTTTGTGTAGTTAGGAAAGGTATCCGAAACTTGAAAAAGTGGTCCCGAAATATCGTTACTCTTTATACTGTGTTACGTCATTGGTCTAGATTCGTTACAGTTGCAATAATTGCAATCGGTTGTATTATTCTCTGTGTCTGTTTCTGTCCTGTTCTACGCCATCTTTTGTAAATAAAAACTATCACCAAATTTCCGAATAATGCAAAAACGCTAAGTATAACACTAAAGATTTTGTGACACAAATGCTTCACATTCGTCACATTCACCAACAAAACTGGTACATTGTTGCAGCATTTATGCACTTAAGCAAAGCACAATACTATGTCTTTTCTATTAAAAGCAGACATTGTACAAAATTCAGAGTGAGAGTCATAATCAATTTGTCTTGCTTTCGTTCGTTTTTATCTAAATTAATCAAATGAACATTATAAAATCAGAAAGTTATTGCTTCGACTGCGTGCAGGCCTACGTCTGAGCAATTGGTGGGCATTTTAATCAGTTGCAAATTTGACGCCTAATACGCTGACTTAAATTAATATCCTGTCTCTAAGGAATATGCACAACTACGCGAAGACAACTTAAGAAGCGTCAGCAGCTAATCAAGGTCGATTAATCAAGGTCGATTTCGCAGAGGACGCATGCATGAACGTCGCATGCCTTGTCGTCCCAGGCTCCCGGTTGACGCCCACTGATGGTGACACAGGCTGGCTGACCTGCCGGCACGTTGGGCGTGTGTGAGCGAGTCAACCATGGACTGTAAGACATGAGCGACAGATCGTCGTCGTTAGCACAGCTGTCAGACGTAGCCGTGTTCCAGATGAACGGTGAGCCTGCTACACTGTCATCCACCCGACGACCAGCCGTCCACCAGAATCCACACTGACTCTCCTCAGCTGACAACACCATCACACGAGCAGGCTTCAGGAAACTTCAGAATTTCAACAGATTGACATACTGTCACGATCGGATACATCACAACTTACTGATTACTTACTTCGTTGTAATATAGATCTCTCTCTATATGCCTGCTACCGGACACAAAGATAAAAAGGTTGATGCTCTGTATGATCAGATAGAATCCGTTCTACAGGGAAACTAACAGAAAAAACTAAGTAGTGCTAGTGAGAGACTGGAATCCGTTGTGGGAGAAAAACGTGAAGGAGACTGTGTGGGCGAATTCGTTTTAGGAGACAGAAATGACGGAGGTCAAACGCAGGTAGAGTTCTGCGAAAGGAACGGGATGATGATAACTAATACGTGGTTAAGGCAGGTAAAAGCGCCACAGATACACATGGAAAAGATGAACTATATACTGATGAAGAGGAGATGCGGGAATAGTGTATTGAATGCACATACACTTCCAGAAACAGATGCCGATACAGACCACAATTTGTTAACAGCAAAAGTCTTTCTGGCTTTGAAAAAGCTTTCAAAGAAGGGAACAATAAACTTGAAGGGATAAAATAAAGTTAAAGAAAAAAGCAGCAGATTTCACTGCCAAAGTTGACATCAAAATAAAAACAATCAGTCCATCAGATGAGCCGGAAGAATGCTGGAAAAAAACTAGAAACTGCGGTAAAAAAGAGGCTAAAGAGAGACTAGAAAGACAGAAACCTGATTGCAAAGTTGTACTTGAAAGAAAAGTTGTTATTACAGTGCAGCACGGTAGTGCTGACACTGTTATATATAAGGGCGATGAGCGTTAAGTATAGGATAAATGTACAAAACATCAGTTTATACGCTTGTTAACGGCGATACGCAATGACTGACACTTCGAAAACAGCAAAAATCAAAAAGATGATATCACTCACCAGCACATTACCCAACTGTCAATGTGATCAGTATCAACTTTTTATGATTTTTGCTGTTTTCAAAGTGTCAGTCATTGCGTATCGCCGTTAACAAGCGTATAAACGGATGTTTTGTACATTTATATTTGCTGTTTATCTGTCCCATTGCTATAGCATAGCATGGGACAGATTATGAAATCGCTTCTGTCACACTGTCATTCTGTCTGTAAACACTCCTACGGCCGCAACTATGATTCGATTTTGATGAAATTTTGCATAGTGATTCGGGGCCGGAAGAGTAAGATCGAGTTTAAGGTAAAAATCCGATGACTCCTCCCCTATTTTACCCCAATTCAAATTTTGACTCCCGTAATGCATTTTCAATGAGAAGGTTCTTGTACCACAGTAAAAAATCGTGTGGGTTTTATTATAGTACAGTCATTTTAGAGTTCAACCCAAAAAAATACCACAAAGCCAAAACAAAATATCAAAAGTCCGCTTAAATCCTCCTTGGGCAAAAAAGTTATGACCATTTTAAAAAAGAAACATTTTTTTTCAAATTAAGAAGAAAAATTATTTCATTGAAACATAGGCATATGACATATCAAATTAAACCTTTTGACATGACTAATACGAAAACAGTGAAATTAAGTTAAAAGGAGTTCATTTAACCGAGATATGGTTATCTATTCTTTGTCAAGTTAACCAAACCGGTTATCATAAGTGTAGCCAAAAATTTGTCTAAGAAGGTAAAGGCACTCCTGAGGCCTCTTTCTTTCTACCTCATTGTCTCTTCCCTCAATTTTCATGTCCTTCTTTTTTTCTTTCCCACTTTTCCCCAATATCTAGTTTGGTGGTATGGTGAGGGCTGTAAGCTCCCTAATGGGATGGCACAGAGATCCAGCTGCAAACATTTTTTCACATATTTTGGGCTCTTAAAACTCGTCGTATGGTCGTCCGTGTGTAATGCAAGTGATTTTTAAGTGTAGCCTATTTCGCATAAAAGAAAGATATGCTTTTAAAAAAATCTGACTTGATTCACATTTTAGTGCTCTGCCAGTCTTGGTTTTTTGGGGTTACTCCACGGCGCTATAGCTCAATCGCTAGAGCGTTGAATCTCACATTGAAAGGTCCCGGGTTCAAATCCCGTCAGGGTCGACTCAGCCCTTCATCCATCGTGGTCGATAAAATAAGTAGCACAACGTGCGTAGGTAACAGGAAGTCTTTTTTTGAGTGTTGAGGACTAATCCACTCAACAGAGATGTATGTAATCTCAAGTTATACTCCGTGGCATAGATGTAGAAACATTTTTAATGTTTCTTACAAAAGTTTAAAAAATATTCTATGTTTTTAAAAATATTTCAAATGTATTAATCCTATTTTCAATGTGGTGTTTTAGTTCTTATAAAACATGAACGTACACTTTGTAACAACAACTACTATAACTGCTGCATCAACTACTGCACTGTGTCTCAAAAAAGTATCCCAGACATTCCCTAACCTCGAAGTTATAAGCGCGTATTCGATGAGTCTTAAGCCAATTTTTGACCCCCGTTAAAAAATTGTAAGGGAGATCGCCGTCCCCGTTGGGGTGTGCGCTAGTAAAAATTTTTTTCGGAGGGCCTTTGGACCCAATTTTCAAAAAAAAATTCAGTTACTACAAACTACGGTGCAAAATTTCGCGCCGATCGGCAAACGGAACTCGGAGATCCCGTGGCGAAAAAAAAACATCTGTGGTAAAACAAGAGTCTTTCCGAAGACTATCGTTTCCCGGCGGACTAACAAAAAGGGAACTTATGGACCCATTGAAGAATAGACAGCAAAGGTGGTTGGGAGTTGGGACATGTGTTGCGACATGGTTCTTTGGTGAGAACAGTGTTAGTAGCTCGACTTCCCGGAAATAAGAAAAGAAGAAGACCGAAAAAATGCTACTGAGCTGGCTACTGGAGACAAGTGACGAGGACATGCAATAGGCTATTCACCACTCAAAAAGCTGGCACAAGAGCGGACAAGATGGTGTCGATGGCAAACGAAAACCTGCCTATAGGGCAGAATACAACAGCAACTTCGTTGCAGCATTGTACCAATTTAATGTATTCGTAGATGAGTTTGACTCAAGGTGTTCGAGCTAATTAAATGTAAAAAATAGATTCGTGAAATTATCCGCTACATCTCGGCATTACGTTTTTCTCACAGTCATAGTTTTGATTACAAAAAAGCACGACAAATTTTTGCTAATGCTTCATTTTGAAACTCGGTTATTTTCACTTCTAGTGCCTTTTTTGAATCTTTATTCGCTAGGATGGTAGCTGTTTAGACACCCAATACAAAACATCAGAAAGAAAACAACAGGCTAAGCTAACAACATTTAGGCAGAATAAATTTTTTACTATATCTTAAAATGTTACAATCGCGTTTACTTACGCGCAATTTGTCTAAGTCCTTCAGCTAGGACCTCTTGCTCGTGTTCAGAGTTGATGACAACCAAGTGAGCTCTCGGGTCCAGAGCACGGCAGTACATGCTGGCGGACTGACGCCGAAGATTCATCGGAAAGCTCTTATAGCAGAGGTTATAAGGCTGTTCGAGGTAATGGAAATTCTGCGGACATCCTGACACTGCAGCATCATACATACCGGTACGTGAGTACCGGTAGTAATATATATATATATATATATATATATATTTCGCCATACAGACAGCAGTAACACATTGTACACAGATAAAAAAAAATAAAAGAAACGGACACAAAAAAACACATTTGGGCCTAAAACCTAAATAAAAACAGAAATACACAAACTCAGAAGATGCTACTATAGAACAGAGGCATTAGCGATCTAAACAGAGTCGACTGATGTAATTTACTAAAAAATCTTGAACGTTTTTTAGCAACCAGCACACGAAGACTGGTTAACCCAGTCATCTGCCGAATGAAATCTACATAGTTGAACGCTACTTTAAATATTTTAGCTACTGTTAGGGCCTGTATTCATGGAGTTCATTAAACTGTTAGGATCACAAACACGAGAAAGCATTGCACGATTACAATGCTTGCCAGGGAGTCAGAGTCCTCACTGACTCTAAGTCGCTTATCCAACTCCTTGCTCAAGGTCTAGCTCGGCAGACAGACACCACATGCAGCTCCATATGGACGGTTCTTGCAACCATTGGTTCGTCGAACCTAGTCAACGTCCAGTGGATCCCGGGACACGTGGGTCTGGAAGGTAATGCAGAAGCGGACCTTGAAGCCAAGAGAGGCACTACATTAACACAGTCCACGGCACCTATGGACCTCAATTCAGCTTGTGCGGCGGTAAAACGGCATCAACAGAGTGTCACTGACGACAGGTATCTCAGCGACCCACATGACAGAATCCACAGGGTGCTTGCCGGCGGTGTCAGTCAGTTCCAACGCTGGCAACGTGACTGGACCAGGAACCAGTGCGTGACGATGTTTTTAAGCGAATGCCAAGATATAGCCTTCAAAAATTCCTAAAAAGCGGAATCAGTTGACACTACTTCACAATCAACTAAAATCTTGAGCAAACCATGCAAATTTACTCAATCGAACGCTTTAGATATATCAAACGCACAAAGAGTAGCTGTGCCTCTATTGTCACATATATGTTTCACACCAGCTTGTAATGCAAGAATAGCATGACTACAACTTGAGTTCGGCTTAAAACCAAACTGCAGGGCAAGTTTTTCTTTTACTAGATCCATCGCTAAGAACTAAAATATTTTACTAATCACTCGACTTAAGGTTACGCTTCTGCAATTGCTACTGTCTGCAATGTTGCCATCTATATTCTTAACCAACGGTATAACAATACCTTGACCAAAAGCAGTGGACATAATTCTATGTAACACAAGCATTTTATATATCAAAGACAATAAAAACAATTAAGATAGGGTGAGCGTAGACAATGTGTTCTGCAGTCAAGCCGTCATATCCAGCTGCTTTACCATATTTTAACTTGCATATGGCCTACCAAGAAAGATACAAACTCAACATTTATCACAAAGTCAGGAGATATAGGGGAGAAAATATTGCTAAAAACTGCAAAAAAATTTGCTTTCAATTTTTCCTGCCTCACAGCAGAATTTGGTAAGCAAGCACTTTTGAAACTATTAGCAAATTTATCAGCAATATCCCGTGGATGTCTGTCTGTAGTCATCAATAATATCTGACGTACGACCTCAACCCATAATAAATGGCGGGTCCAAATTCAATAGTAAAATGAATCATTTTGGCAGACAAAGGTCAAAATCAAGATCAGGCATAAGGCCATAGTCACAGTCAAGATCAAGACCAAAGTCGACGCCAAATTCAAGGATTTTAGCTTGTCCTGTCAATTGGGTGATTAATCGTGCTCTTGAACCCGCCTTTGCTGTTTACGTGACCTCGTTAACAGTCGGAAAACGAGATACTATTGCAAATCAAATGCAAAGGTCTCAAACGCGTATGTTAGCGATAGGCCGAGGATTGTGCGTATACAAAAAAACTGCACGATTTGCATGAAGGCGAGTGTACATGTTGGCAGAAGGTAGATTCATTTTACCATGTTCGCAGTTGGTTTCGTCGGCGTTGTCACCGCAGTCGTTGTCTCCGTCGCACACATAGCCCTCCGGTATACACAGTCCACTTGAAGGACACTGAAACTGTCCTGGACCACAGCCTGCGCCACAAATTCGCGCATATCACAGAAAGCGTTTCCACAGTCTTCTTCAAAACCGTAACCAGCACTTTTCCTCAAGTGTTGACATTCCAATCCTCCAATCGGCATACAATCTTTCCAACTTTTTATTCTTCCTTTCTCTTTCTTTTCCTTTTTACTATTCCCTTCTTAGTCCTCTCCACCCCTTTTCCAGCTTTATTTTAACCTTACAAATTAAGCTGGAAATTCTGGGGTAGCGGTGTAAGCTCCTCAGCGGGGTCCAGGACAAACGTATTTGAAGAAATCTACTTCTCTAAAACGCATTTTGTGGCAACGTAGCATCTTGCTGATTTGTCAAGAGAAACAAATTCCTAACATTTCGTGGAGAAGGTTTGAATTCGTTAACCCTTGTTAAATGCATTAGATAGGCCTACTCTTCTTAAAGTAAACATACTGTAGTCACAGCGCAATCTGGCAGCATTTTTTTTGCTCTTGTTTAAAGAGTAAAACGAAAAATGTGCAGCACATTAATACATCAGCGGAGTCATTAAGCGGCGAGAATGCACAGACAGTTCGTAGTTGGCATGTCATGTTAGAAGGAGTCGTTTATATATGAGCCTTTGAGCCGTAATAGCATACTGCGTAATAAACCGCGTGGGCCAACAACTAACATCCTATTCAACTACCAGAATATGAACCATAGATGTAAAAAACATTGATTTGCAAATAAAATCATTAAAAGACATGTTTTTTAAAACTTTTATAAAAAAACATGATAAAACATGGATAAAAACGTTAAACTACAGATGTTTCCAACTGCTACTTTTTCGCCATTATACACGCAAAGAATATTTAACTCAGATAATTAAAAACAAAAACCTACAATTTGTAAAGACTAAAAACCGGAATGTACTAAAGGTACAGATCAAAAACAGCTGAATGCAATTTGCCCATGAGAAATAACTCATATTTGTGATTTTGTACGTTTATGTTTTAACAAGAACAAAAACACCACATTAAAGGCATAGAACATTTTAAAAATATTTTTAAAACATACCAAAATAAAAAAATACATTAAAAATAACAAAAAATACAAAAATTTAAAAATACATTTTTACAAACTTTTATAAAAAAACATAAAAATGTTTTTTTTTAAATCTATGATATAAACTGCAAAACGCTAAGTACTTATGCTAACTGAACAATTCTGACATTTGTTATTAATTATTCACAGTTTATATGTCTCCATTTATTCAAAAACTTTCACAAGTCTTTCGTACCCACAGTGCTTCTTCGCGCGTAGTTTGTACATGTAAATTAAACTGCGTTCGTCGTTAGGTAATCAAACCATCTTGAGTAATTACAAATTATTTGCACAAAAACAAAACTTGGTTTCATCAGCATACGTAATGAAGACGTAATTTAATAACAAGATTAACAAATGAGTAAAACAGAACTGCAGTCATCATTATACGTGATTGTATTAGGGCTAACTTGGTGGTGGAGTGGATACTCCGCAGTTCTGTTCATCCGACATGTCTCCACAATCATTGTCTCCATCACAGATCCATCGTGCTGGAATACACCGACCTGTGTTAGCGCACTGGAACGAGTCCGGACCACACGTCGGACCTGTAGCCAATAGCATACAAACTCATATACTATTACTTCGAATCAGGGTTTTCAATAGACCTGAATTTTCATTACGTCATGACTTCCAAGCTAAAAAATTTGGACGTCAGTGTACAAAATCTGGAAGTCATGCTACAGCCATACTGAATAGCATGTCTGTGGCACGATTGTCGTCTATCTGTCAATCTGTCTGTCACGGATGTATAATTGTGATTAATCAGTGCGAGATAGGGCCTAGATTGCTATTGATTACTTATAGGAAGTTGCATATTGGCTTTCATATTACATAAAAATCATTGGCCATGGATGACCTGGGAAGGTCATGACCAAAGACGTTAGATAACGTCTTTGGTCATAACGCACTATGGTATGACAATCGTGCGGTATTGTGACTAAACGGTTAGTCGTAGAGGGTCGGCGATGGTACTGGCGCTGATGACTTCCTATAGACTGTGAATAGTAACCATATCTCCATCTGCAGCGGTTTCGCCGCAATTTCTAATGGAAAGTTTCAAGTAAAGTAGCCGTATCTCAAAAACGGTGAAAGATAGAGCCAAGTTACCTATTAATCACTAATACAAAGTCACATATATTGGTTTTCAAATGACATGAAAATTATTGACCTTGAATGACCTTTAAGGTCAGTAGTGCAACAGTTACTATATAGGCTGTAGCGCATCTTCCCTAGCGACAGCTGGGTTTTTCGTAAAAAACAAGCAACATTTAATTTTAGTAGCTTTATGCAAAACGAAAGTTGCAGTTTCTGGATCAGAACTGTTCACAGAATAAATTAATATCGTTGCCGTGCCATGCACGTCTTCATGAAATGAAGCATTCAGAAACACGACAGTCAGCGAAAATTATTGAACCAACGAAACACTGGAAAACAGATTCTGACGTCAATTTTCAGCTTATTATAGACAAATGAACGTAATAAGAAGCAAACTGATTTGGACGTCGTGACGTCCACGTTTTAAAATTTGGGCGTACGAACTGAAATTTTTGGGCGTTAATACGCCCAAACGTCCGCTATTGAAAACCCTGCTTCGAATTATGGTCCAGAACTCTCTTTTTTTATTGCTACTGTCATCTGTAGGCTATACGTTACAGGTTATACAATTTCAACCATTAAATGGCAACATGTATTTAGTTTTGTTGTTGGCGTTTCAGCAATTGCTGCTGTGTTTTCTTTGTCGAAAGTTACAACAAGAAATTTCCCCGGCGTTAATACAGGTTGTGTCAAAATGAAACAACTTGCTTTTATCAGAACTTCGTCAAATCTCCACCAAATTTAATAATTTTTGGCGTACAGATAGCCAAAACGATAGAAATGTGTAAGTAACTGTTCGTCGCGGCAAGCTGAACCGTAAACAGTCACATCGAATAAGTTTACTCGGCAAGAACATTCCGCATAGACAGCGAATAATTAGGCTAACACGGAGATACTAACGGGTGGTGGTAGGGGCCCCGCAGTTTTGTTCATCGGACATGTCCCCACAATCGTTGTCTCCGTCGCAGACGTAGCCGGCCGGGATACAGCCAGAGTTAGCGCATTCGAACTCATTCGGACCACACGACCCACCACCTGCTTACAGCAGCAGTAATACCCCGTTTACACGATAAAGCAAACATGAAACAAACTTAGAGCACACGTCGTGCACGTGTATATTGAATACGTTTGCTTCAATGTTTGCTTTATCGTGTAAACGGGGCATAACAGTTTATCGAAGTTTCGTCAGGTGCCGACTTAGAACAGCACATGTGACTCAGCAGACATCGCATTTTACGACGGAGTCCGGTTTGGAATATAAATAGGGCGGTGTTCTGATACCGGCGCAGTGCCGGATTTTCGTACCAGATATCGGTACGAGATTTGCATGACAGCCAGCTCAGACAACAATGCTGATTTTCTGTACAGTGCATAGGCGTAGGAGGACTATTTCGCTTAGGGGGCATTGGGTAGAGAAGGCAACTTGCTTGAATGGTTCCTTCGGGCCCCGGGGCTTGAGAGCGACTGAGGGTCCCTCGTACATATATTTGCAATATTGACTTTATTTTAGTTATTTGCACTGCTATTTTTTTGCTTAAACACTAAAAGCAAACAAGGGCGGCGAAACAAATTAAAAAGCAAAGGTACAAATGACCCGCGAACGAAGCGAGCAGAAAAAAAATAAACTGTTGTACGCAGAATTGGCAAAAGTTTTAGTCTAAAACTAGCAGGCTGCAACTGTCTACAAATTTCGGGACCCGGAGTCTTCAGCCTCATCAGCCTTAAGGATGATCCTCCGCTGCAAATATTTTCAAGTCATGGCGTGGCTCTAGGGAGCACTGGGGGAAATAGCCTCTCAGAAGACCAGAAATGGCGATCATCTAGTGTGAAACTTTAAGCTATTTTTTCTCGAAATAGTGTCAAAATCAGGCTTGCTGTGAATATGAAATTTCCCATACATATCCATATCCATATCCACACATTTTTCGTGGATATCGATGGATATATTCATATCCACAAACCCCTATGCCGCGTACATGTAGCCCCCAAATTTTTGCAAAATACAGCAGTGCAAAAGCGTCCATTTCCTCCCTTCCCAAAAAATATGACACCGACATTTTTTTAAAAATTTGTTGAAAAATTAATAAAAGTAAAAATAGACACGCATTTGCATTGAAATACGATCTTAGTTAAGTACATGTATGTCCCAACTTTCGTGAAAATCTACATAATTTTACTGACGCTGTTTTTGGTCGATCGTTAGGTCGAGCCTTGGGTACGATATGTTGTCTGTCTGTTCGTAACGCATGTATTGTGGTTAAACGATACGTCGTAGGAAGTCGGCGACGGTACAGTTGGATAGGGCGATGGCAAATTCCTATAGGCTATCAAAAGTAACCATGTCCCTATCTGCAGCGGTTTGGCCGCGATTTTAAAAGCAATGTTGTTGCCTGCAGCCGTCACCCACGTGCGCCGAATTACCGCGTCGTATCCTAGTATTTGTTCTAGAATTCGACATAACAGCGTCACCATAACGTGTATGCTGTTGCTGTGATGGGCTGACCCTACCGCCTATATCTGAAGGCCATTGTCCGACTTCCGGTTGCGAAAAAATTGAGCGATTTTCCAGAGTGAATCCCATACACGATCTGGTGACGTTGCTATACTGGACGCTAAAATCATTGCTAGGATATGATACGGTAATTTGGCGCACGTAAGTGACGGCTGCATTCCAAATTGCAGCCAAAAAGCTGCAGATAGAGACATGGTTACTTTAAACAGGTTATAGGTAGTCGTTATCGCCCTATCCAACGGTATCGCCAACTCATACGACGTACTGTTCAGCCACAATACATTTGTTACGGTTAAAGAGAAGACTGAGAGACGACATATCGTACCCAAGACTCAACCTAACGGTCGGCTATAACAAGGACAATAAAATAATTACGATAGATTTTCATGACAGCCGTGAAATGTTTTTCTAAAATCACATTTCAATGCAAATGTGTTTTCTTTTTTACTTTTATTTATTTTTAACAGTTTCACAAAAAAAATGCTTGGAGGGGGAATGGACGCTCTGGCGCTGCTGTATTTCGCGACAATTTAGTGGCTATATGTACGCACGATAGGCGTCTATGGATATGGATATATCCATGGATATCCACGGACATGTCCATGGATATCGACGGAAAATCTGTGGATATGGATATCGATATGGATGGCAAATTTCATATCCACTGCAAGCCTGCTAATTCTTAAACCTAACCCTAAAATTAACCCCATCGTTAATGCTAACCTTAACCGTGACCCAATTCCTAACCCTAACCGTAGCGGTAGGCGAAATAGCATTCAGTTTATGCGAAATGTGAGGACAGCTTTCAGTGACAGCATGAAGACTTACCGCCACAGTTCTGTTCATCTGACATGTCTCCACAGTCGTTATCTCCATCACAGACCCAAGACCCGCTAATACACCGACCCGTGTTTGCACACTGGAACTGGTCGTCACGACAAGCTGAACACATAATGCGAAAACACGATCGTGAGACCAGTCGTGCAAGAAACTAGATTCGAACGGTTCCTGTCGGCTATTGCGAAGGGCCGCCATTCCCAGCGGCCGCTATGCAAAAATCTATTTTAGACGATGATGAAACCGTACTTATTAAACGTTAAACACAACCTTATTTTAACACTATTTTTAATTTAATCCCTTGGAAAGGCGGTCTTTTAGAATGACGGTTCTTCGAAACGGCGGGCCGAAACTGATTGGCCATACAAAGCTTTAATTGGACTGTTTGGGAACTGTCGAAGTGTGGTTGCGATCTAATGTTATGTATCGTTATTTCGCAACTATCACACGAAAGATTATGGCGGTGTGCGCTTTCCAGGCGGCTAAGAAACCTAAACGGTTTCGGTGCTGTATAGACCCCTTAGCTGCGCCGCCGACCCTTTTTCGGCTGGCTGCAGCAAAATCCGGCTGGCGGCGGCGTGAGTCGGCGGCTGAGGGGTCTACCTACGACGGTTGGGTAGCATTTCGCCCAATTGCATTTCGCCTAATCTCATTTCGCGTCGTACACTTACACTAACACTAACCCTAACCCTATAACCCTAACCCTAGTTCGATTTCGGTTGGGACTCTGCAGTAGACCCAACTGGGAGGAGCGATTATGCGAAATGAGACTGCGCCATCTACGACACTGTAGGCTTACAACATAGTTGATAACTCACTGCAATTGCGTTCATCAGACATGTCTCCACAATCGTTGTCTCCGTCGCAGATCCATCGTGCTGGAATACACCGGCCCGTGTTGTGGCATTGAAACTGATCGTCGCGACAAGCTGAACATTACACGGTCACACGGAATAAGTTTACACGACAAAAAGATTCCGCATAGACAGCGAACTCGTCGTTTCTTTTCTAGCCATGGCCGTAACCATCGCCAGTACTCATTTTGCCGACCCACAAAAGGCTGTCCAGGCCAAGTTGGCTCAGGTGACTTAATCGAATACACCCGTGAGCGGTCACCCATTTCAGTACATCGAGTAATGCGACCAAAAATGTTACCGCGAGGTTAAGTCGCCACCTCTAAACCGCAAACAAACCACGTCCAAAACCCGCCTAACCTTAAACCAATTTCAGCATCGTGATCTACTACTCATAAAATATTTTATTATTCTTAAGTTTTAAGACGATCTAGCCTATGAATTTGCGTACTTATCGATCTATGCTATAGAGAGTAACTCAAAAAAGCTCAACCAGCAAAAGTTTTGGCTAAGGTTTAGACCTACGCTGGACGTTTCAAAAACGTGCATCAATGTCAATAAGACCATCAACACAGCACAGCACCGTACTGCTAACGCTGTTGTAAAGGCAATGAACGTTACGCATACAAAATGCCTTAATGGGGGGGGGCTTGTAGCTACGACACCATTCAGACGAATTTCACAAAACTCGGCACAATCGACTAAGTTGGCGACCAGGTCGCACGCACAAAATTTAGCTTCAATCGATTTGACGGAGGCGTGGTTGCACATCTGTAAATCGTTGCCAAGACGTTGTCCATTATTACCTCTGCCAAAGAGGTTATGTTTTTGCCGGTTTTTGTTTGTCTGTCTGTTTGTCTGTTAGCAAGATAACTCATAAAGTTATGGGCAGATCTTTTCGAAATTTTCAGGGTATGTCGGGCATGGCAGAAGCTGCCAGTGTTTCAGTTTTGGGTGTGATCCGGCAGTAATCCTGGATTCTGGATCATTTTGAAATTATGGTTACCATTGCGTTAAAGTGGGCATAAGCGAAACCGCTGGCAAAGCGAATATGGTGACGCCACCTGGCGAATAGCTTTGTCTTGGCGGAGGTACCTGCGGGCTACGACTGCTTTTCCAGTTACAAATAAAGTGGTCGTACCCCATAGGGCTTAGGCGGGTGTTCATTTCCCGGTTGTGGCCGTTGAGTCCATGGGTGCATAGATCACTACATGTCCGTCTGTGACCATGACCAGACTTACGGTTACCTTCGCAGTCGCAGAGCGTCACCGCACTTTGGCCCGTACCAAATTATACTGCTCGGTGAACAGAGGCACATGTGTGTGAACAGCAAGTTAGCCAGAGTTGTTACTGGCCGGCAGTTGAACTCACGACCTTTCGATGACGAATTCAACACCCTCGCCAGTGAGCTCACCAACTGGCACATAGGCTAATAAAGAAAAATAATAAGCGGCAAATGTATGAAAGTAACATGATCACAGAGCGACATACTGCAGTTGCGTTCGTCCGAATAGTCTCCGCAGTCGTTGTCGCCGTCACAGACGAAGCTTGCTGGGATACAGCGCCCCGTGTTAGCACACTTGAACTGATCGTCGTCGCATGCTGCGAACATACACAAACACAGATTTTTTTTACGACTTACTGTACTTTGACCCTTCACGTACGTCTGTATTCTGTACGAGCTTATCGGGGTTTTTTCGGCCGTAGTTATTTTTATCAATAAAGCGTGTGAAGTCCTTTCGAAGCCATAAGGCCCACAGCGGCGCCGATCTCCGTTTTCTTAACCCTCAGCCAGACACCATATTGCACTGCAAGATCGTGGCTACTGGGCTAATGCATCGCGCGGTGTGCCTATTTAGGTCCCAGCGTTCGCTGGTAGCCGACTCATTGCACCTACCTACGGATCGAGAGATGGCCAGGCTGAATCGACCTGGTTACATACCGAGGTGGTTTCCCGCTCGCTGACGGTCACCCTTCGACGTACTAAACGGGCCCGGCGTTGATTAACTTCGTTGATGTAACCAACGACATTACTAACTAAGCTAAACCGGTGTCGTGGGAAATTTTTGTCGCACCTGAAAAATTCTTACCACCTCCATATTGTCATAATGTAACTAACGCTAACCCTAACCCTAACCCTAACCTCAACCCTAGCCCTAAGCCTAACCCTAATCTTAACCCTACTCCTAACCCTAACCCTAAATTTAACCCTATCCTTAATCTTAACCCTAACCCGTACTGCTGCGTGTGGGAATAATTTTCCGGTGCGACGAATTTTCCACTACACCGGCACGTGGTAGAAGTTCCCCACTCACTGTAAACAAGACTAGTGGAAAGGAGGTAAACCCCATTCCCAATCCTATCCCAGACCTTAAACGTGGCAGTCCTTCAGAATGGCGAGTCGAGACGCTACTCATTTCTAAGGTGAATTTTGAATGGCTGAGCTACTACGTACTGCAGTTGCGTTCGTCGGACCAGTCGCCGCACTGGTTTTGACCGTCGCAAAGCAGTCGTGCTGGAATGCAGCGCCCGGACTCTGAACAACTGAACTGATCCGGTGAACACGTCGCGTCAGCTACAACACACAAACCACGCCAAGCGATCAGAAGTTGCTTAGAAATATATTAAACGGTGAACTTTATCTTAATTAAGCTTATCTACTCCTTCGCGCTAAAAACAGACGGACAATAGCGCATAAACAGTTAAGGTGCGCATGCATGATAAGCAGTTAAAAATTAAAAAGACAACGTACAACCGGGGACGCTGAAAATGCGAGAAATGAAAATACGAGACATGAAAATGCGGCACCAAAAATAAGAGGTGAAAATGAAAAAAGTGAGACATGAAAATGCAGGAAAGAAAAATGGGAGACATGAAAACGCGAGACATGAAAATACGAGACATGAATATACTGGAAAATAAATATGCGGGTCAGACGTATGCTAAAGGTAATGTTTACACTATGAAATTAATTAAATTCAAATTAACCAGTGGCGTATTTAGGGGGAGGGCCACGGTGCAATGGCCCCCCTTTAGCCCGACCATGAAAATTTTTTACAGGCGACTTTATATGAAAAGGTGTTTTTTTTGCCATTTTCCAGCAAGAATTGCAAAATTCAACAATGTTTGATGGTCTTTTGTGTTTCCAAATTTCAGAAAAATGGGCGAATTTGCGGTTTCCATTGAAC
>Ga0209367_1001591_pt1 | contig 28309 bp, 20 predicted proteins | sample WorMetLIZISLAND2_FD_187412 | JGI IMG/M metagenome (GOLD analysis project Ga0209367, IMG submission 187412) | Marine gutless worms symbiont microbial communities from Max Planck institute for Marine Microbiology, Germany - Olavius geniculatus... ...
CTTTTACCCTCCCCCTAATTTCCCCCAATTGGACTCATGGCGCCGGGCGGACTCACGTTGGGCTTTGCCCCAAATTTCTAGTTTCATCTGTAGGAATCCAAAATGTGATACCAGTAGTAATTTAAAGGTCCATGGTCACCAAAATTAACATATATGTATATATATATATATATCCATTTTTCTAAAATTGCATAATTTTCTGATAATTTTGACAGTAATATCAGTGCCCAGCATTTTGCCAACACGGAGAAACTTACATTTAAAGTCGACGATTTAGAGACATGATCTAAAAAACGCAACATCATATTGGCTAGGCTGCACAACCGGTGTTGTCATCAGCGCGGCCTTTCAACATCATGAATAATTAATGACTTAACCTTATCTAATGACGACACTGGCTGGGCCATTAATATTCATGATGTTTATGGGCTACACTGATGATGTCACCGGTTGTGCTCGTGTCTTGATTTTTTTGGCATAACGTATAACATAAAGCCATATTTTCATCGCAATCAGGCATCAATTTCATATATTTATAAAGCATAAGTCAACATATTGTATATACAATATGTTATATGTTATGCCCAAAAAATCAAGACACGAGCACAACCGGTGACATCGTCAGTGTAGCCCATAAACATCATGAATATTAATGGCCCAGCCAAGGTAAAATGTCTAATTAAGAGCTACATAAATTGTGCGAGTGAGTTTGACCGAGGCCATGGACCTTTAAAGTTAGTCGCTTTTGTCGTAGTCATCATCGCTGCACCTTCCTGTGTTAGCCGTTGAAAGCTATTGGTTGACATTGTTATATTTGTTGATCTCTCAATGTATGCAATGCACTGCAGATGTCAGTTGTGTCGCAGTCTGAATCACATCAACTGCCAAATATCAGGTCAGCTCATTTCTCTTACTTACTTGTTTATCAGTCACATCTTGCTTCTCAAGTTATGTCGTGGATTACTTTACTAGCTGCATTTGTGTGATTTGTGACTGCCATAGACTTTTGGCACTGACTGAAAGCTTGTTTGGCAAAGAGGGAACTAAATTTCTAGATCATTTAGTGCACACCACATAGTTTCGGCACAGCATAACATCCTGAAACTGTGGAGGTGCTGTTATTTGTGCTGGTTTTTAACATTTTTGCTGCTTATCATATTGCATGTAGTGCACACTGTTTACTGTACCATACACTCGTGTTTATAGGCTTGAACCGATGGTTCGTGGGTCAGTTTATGTATGGGTCAGTGGGTTATGGGTCACTGGGCATTGGGTCACTGCCTGCTGTGGTCAGATAATGATTGCTGTTTTTCATTGTCCTATCATTATAAAGAGGTATTCATCTTCGCTTCAAGTACTGAGTGAATGCGCAGAAAGTTGTAATAAAGGGGATACTTTTTTCGCCACACAATGTATGCGTGATGTTGTGATGCACTGCAGTATAACGTCATCAGCTGATGCAGTGAACGCGGGTCCTCCCAGTCCCAGAGTGAACGTCTCACTGCACGGTGGTGCGTCGCTTAACGTCGTGGGTGGCCAAGGCCCCGCAGTGAACGTCGGTTCTCTACCTGACCTGCTCAGTGCCAACATTCAGCCTCCACTGGTGACTCCCCTGGACGACGTCTCCGATGACTCGGTGATGACAACTGCTAGCTTGCCGACGTACGACATGGCCATTGCCAGTAGCAACCGGTATACACAACAGCAGCAGCAGCTTAGTACAGCAGCTGCGATGATGACCTTACAACAGCAGCAGCAGTCTCAGCCTCATGTGTTGACTACCGATAGCTCAGCCAAGACTGGCTTGCTGGCTGGCGGAAACACTATTGTCCTTGTTCCACAGGTATATATCGCTTCTCCCTATATGTGGTAGATGGTAAGAAAACTTGCCACCGAAGTGGTGCATTGATGCAGTAAGGATGCTATGGGATATTAATGAACTGCTTCATTGCAAATTTTCAATGGAATATGTCAGTGGAAGAATTTATACAGGGCTTTAGCACAGCTGTCTATGCAGAGGTCTTGTCTTGGCAACTGCAAAGTTGTTCATCACACCGTGACACTGTATCAAAATTGTGCTAGCTACGACCTCCCTCTCTCCCCCGAAATCTTGTCAGAATTTTCAGATTTTAGTAATATTTGGTAAGAATTTTTTTTGAGGCGCAGTGTAGATTTCATTTTTGTTAGTTTGGCTTGTTTTCGTATTAGCATTGTACATGCTTTTCATATTTGTCTGCTTGAATCTCCTGAAAAATTCAACGTAAATTTGCCAAGTTGGATTTGTTTTTCTGTTGTGTTGCATGATTGTTGTAGCATGTTGTTCTGCTGTTGTTGTGTATGTTGTTGAACTATCAGATTGTAACTGGTTTCCAGACATTTAGGCAGACAACGATTCGTGTTAGGGCTGCTATCAATTGCAAAATTTGTAATGAATTAATGTCCAACAATAAATTTTTGATTAATTTTTATAGTCAAGAAAGACCACAAAGACAAGTACAAATTTTGGTGACATTTCTTATGCGAAATGAAATACAGATATTGATTGTCACACATTTTACGCTGTTAAGAAGTCCAAAAATTTTAATCGAATAAAAAAAATTTAATCCATTAATTTTTATAACTATTAGTTGGTCAATTAGTTAATTTCTGTCACCCTAATTAATGTAAATTATTACTAATTTGGCTGTTGAGTCAATTTTGAAAATTGATTGACATTTGATGAATTTATGGATATATGGCAGTTAAAAAGACCTAGTTTTTTTGTGACCTAGAGAGTATGCATGTGTGTTGTGTGTGCTGTTGTATATTTACTGAACTCTGAGGATGTGGACAGGTGTTTGACTGTTGGTACGGTCAAAATTGTTTGGACAAAAAATTGACATTATGCTGAAAATTAAATTCTTTAGAGTTACGTATATTTTGTTCTTGTTTGTATTTGGAAAGCCAACAGAATTACACCATTTTGTAGCTTATTTATAGGAATATCCTTATAGTTTGAGATGCGTTGATATGTGGTTTTTACTTTTTTGCGCTAAGAGTTCAGCTTTTCAGAAAGCAGATGCCTTCTTTTCAAACATGCATTAGTTTATGCCAAATCCATCGTGGGATAGATGGTATGGTGATGTGGGATGTAGGCTCTAAGATGTGGGGACATAGTTAATGTTGTGAGGACTTAGATGCCTTTTGGGTCTCTACTGTTGGTCAAACTTTTTAAAGTTTAACAACCTTGCAGAAACAGGTGTGTGCACGGCATATATTTGACTAACATGTACAGGCGGTGGCAACACATGATGATAACGGCGCTAACGCTGTACATTATGATAAACCGCAGTTACAGAGCGGTGAAGCTCCACCTTTGCAATCTCCACAGCAGCCAATGGTAAAACCAAGGAGTGATGATGCTCCGTCTCCTCAATCTCCGCAGCCAATCATAACGCTGACTGACATGAGTGACAGTTTGGAGGCGGGGTCAGGGCCCGGGCGACAACGTCGTGAACAGATCTTGTACTCTGAAGACTTTGATGCAATCCAAGATTACCTCCAGCACACTGACAGTCCGATGCTCGCTATGTCACCCAGCTGGTTGCGACGAGGAGGCGGTCCTGACTCCACACAGGTCCACGTTTTTCCACCTGTCAATCACAGCATCAAGCCCCACCCACCAGCATTGCCCACAGTGACATCTCACAGCTCCTCAACCATAGATATGGCTTCTAGCAGCATAGGGTCGCCATCGTCGACGTTGCATGATCGTGAGGTGTGCTATTTGTTTATCTTTTTACGTGCGAAAGCAGCTACTGCTTTCAGAACGTCTTAGCCATCGCAATTCTGTCCATCTGTTTGTCCGTCTGTCTGTCACATGGGTGGATCAGTCAAAAGCGGTGCAAGCTAGAATCACCAAATCTTCACCATCAGCTGCCTGGAAGACTCTAGTTTCAGGAACCGTAAAGCTTTTCCATAAATTTGAAGGTGGTCACCCCGAACGAGGGTGCTAAATGAGAGGGGGTGGGCAAAATTTGTGATTTTTGGCCAATAAGTCGCTGTATCTCAGTAACAGTGCGAGATATGGCCTAGGTTACTATTAATCACTAATAGGAAGTTGTACACTGGCTTTCAATTAGCGCTGAATTCAATGACCTTGAGTGACTTTAAACGCCAAAATAGGGGGTTTTATGGATTTTTTGGCGATTTCGGGCTGCGACACAAGTCTATATCATTCACAACGTGGTGCCACGGAACTATCGTTATGCGATCCAGATAGAGAATTTGGTATATGTATATTAACTTAGCATGAACACCCCAATTTTCAGCTAAACTACTGAACCGGAACTGCTATAGGCTTTCGCTCATCTCGTGAGCATTAGCTCAAATTCCTTGTTAATTTTTGTTGTGCCTGCTGATTAGCTTGAATCCACGTTCTGTTCTTTGCTTGTTGTGTTTTTGCTAGTTTTTGTGCTTTGTATTCTGATATTTGTAAAAATGAACTACATTTGGCTATTTGCTTGTTTAAATCTAGTTAGTGAAGAAAATTATCAATAATTTTTGGTGATTTTTGCACATTCTTATGGGCCTGAGAGTTCAAAACAGATTAAACAGCGATCGGAATTTGACGTTTTTTCCCCATTTATTGCAATTTTAACTCTCATTGCAAATTTTCATAGTATAACTTTCTTTGTATGCACATATTTCAGCAAACTTAAAATGTTTTCTTCACTGATTCACGTGTAAACTCGATGCTTTTCTCAGTGCTAATCTACGTGCTTTTCTATGCACAGAATTCGAGGGTGTACTATGTAGAATATTTCTGTATTCTCACTGCTGTTGTGGGTTAAAAAGGTAGGTAGAGCAGGAACTTTTCCAACACACACTGCAAACATTTAACAGACAATATTACTGGTTCTCAAACTTTCAAGTTTGCTCCTTAATTTTTACGTGCAAAAGCAGCCACTGCTTTAGCGTGTCTTAGCCATTGCAATTCTGTCTGTCTGTCTGTCTGTCTGTCTGTCTGTTTGTCTGTTACACATCTGGATCTGTCAAAAGTGGTGCAAGCTAGGATCACCAAATCTTCATCATTGGCTGCCAGGAAGACTTTAGTTTCAGGATCCATACAGCTTTTCCATAAATTCAAGAGGTGTCACCCGAGCAGGAGCACAAAATGAGAGAGGGATAGGGAAAATGTGCAATTTTCAGCCAGTAAGTCGCCATGTCTCAGAAACTGTGCGAGATAGGGCCTAGGTTACTATTAAACACAAATAGGAAGTCATACACTGGCTCTCGATTGGTGCTGAATTCAATGACCTTGGATGACCCTGAATGCCAAAATAGGATTTCTAATGGATTTTTTGGCGATTTCAAGCTTTGAGACACATTTCAAGAGTGAACTGTGTCAAAATCAGTTGAGACAGAGAAGGACAAGCTACACATGCAATTTTCAGCATTGAACGTAGATTTTCTATGCTCACAGAAATCTGCGCACGAAGGCATCAAAGAGCGGTACCCACATAAAAGTCGTTGTTTTACCAATGTTGGCCAGTCTTTCGTGAAAACCGTTATGTTATCTTATGCTGTTATGCTGCCTATCACAACAAGCACTAGTGATGAGCTTTTTAGTCGTATCAACATCGATGACTTTGAAAGACCCTGAACTTCCAAAATGGAGGGTTTTTATTGATTTTTGCGATCTTCGGCTGCAGTGCACACTTCAAGAATGAATTGCAACAAAATGGCTGGAGATTGACTGACAGTTTACGAACAGGAACTACTATAGGCTTTCGCACATCTCGTGAGCATTAGCTCAAATTTCTTGTTGCAAAAATGGGTTTCCGGAGCTTCATATTCTGCGTTTTTGGATGAAAATTTTCTGGCAAGAAGAAGGTATTCCGACAATCTAAAATTTAAGGGGGCAATTACCTGCTTTTCGCTCCTGTTTCATGACGCCAATAGTGTATTGAATCATTGTGTTGTTATAGGGCAGTGTGTTAGTCCAGCAACAGAATGGTTGCTATGGAGTCATGGTGCAGCCTACGCAGTCATCCTATCAGATGCAAAAGCAGCCTCCAAGCTATGAGTCATCATTGCCTACAGTTCCCTTGGCTATGTCTCAGTTACTTACTTCATCACAAGGTGCTCCGCCGTTACTCACAATGCAACAACAGTCGTTGGCTATGTCATCGGCAGTGGCCACGTTTGTTCCAGATATAGTGTTGGTAAGAGGTAGCGGCACAGTGATGCAGTCTACAACAAGCAACAACTCGTCTGCTTCACTGCCTCCTCGAATTCAGTTTGACCTTCAACCCCAGCCTGACCTCATCAGCAACCAATCAGCTGTTGCTGATATTGCCGCATTGTCGACAGGTCTGTATCAAACTTACCTCTAATTTAATTTTCAACATTTTCATCATAGAGTCTTTAGTGAGAGTTTAAACGATTATAATACCTCTGTGCAAAGTAACACAGTTATTACCATAATGTCTATGTTTGTCTGGAAAACTCACAGTGAGTGGTTTTAGTTTTTGGAAAAAAATAGGTTGTGTGGTGTTATAAGCTATTATTATTACCATTGTGTGGCTTGATAGTATGACAGTAACGGGCCAAACTGGTGACTGAAAGGTTCCCAGATCGACTCAGACCCGGATCACTGCCAGGTAACAACCTTGGGTAAGTTGTTCACACACATGTGCCTCTGTTCACCAAGCAGTATAATTTGGTACCGGTCAAGGAGCAGTGATGCCTTGAGGCTGGGAATGTAACCGTAGGTCTGGCGTCGCACTGACCATGCGTCACGGACTTTGTGGTTTATCCACCTATGGGCTCAATGTCCACGGAAAGGGAGATGAGCATCCCGCCTATGCTCTGGAGGGGCATGGCATGACTCACCTTTATCTTTACTATTACGGTTAAGGCCTATAAAAAATATTAGTGCTTCCAGTTGCAGTCTAGCAAACAAGTAGGGATGGAAGACTAATATTTTTATAGTTTGTGTATTACGCTATTTTATGTACTATTGCGCAACAGCTGATAAAACACTGACAGTGGATAGTACTCAAAATACTGCAACATAACAGACTAGATACAGAACAGTTTTGTTTCAGTAAGACTTTGAAAGAAAACAAAAAAAACACCAGTATTAGTCAGATAAAAATTTTTTAGGGTGGAGGTTTTTCGGGACGGACAGCAGTCAGAAACGGGGTTTTTTTGTGCCTATGTAACAACTGCCAGGTAAGTTGTTACCCTTGGGTAAGTTCTTCACACACATGTGCTTCTGTTCACCAAGCAGTATAATTTGGTACCGGCCAAAGGGCGGTTATGCCTCGGGCCCACAAGTTAATGCTGCTGGTGCTGACCATGTGTGTGTGTGTGTATCATAAGGTGATGAGCTGTCAAGGCTGTTGGCATCTGACAACTTAATTACTGCCGGTAAATTTTATTACGGTTCATTTTTTACAGTGAAATAATTACTTTTTATTAATCTTCTTTATTTGCTTTGTGAACTGATTTTTTACATTATCTGGTGGACATGCATTGCAGGAAACTTGCAACAGTAGAGTATATAATTCAGTGTTTTTCAACTCTTTTGCTGCCGCGGAACCCTACGAAAGGATGGCGATTACTTACGGAACCCCACGCAATGATTCGTGAGTCTAGCGGCATAGGCGAAGTGGAAGTTTCAGGGTGTCTGGGCCCTGGGGCCGATGTCCCCAACGGAGTCAATAGGCAGCAAATTTCTGATGTTTGCTTGATGTGGACAGCTCAGTACTTATTTCAAATAGCTTAGAACTCATGAAAACCCATGTGTTGGATCCTTTTAAAAATCCGTCTTTGACTACAAAATTACTGTAAGCCAACGTGTCTGGCTTTTTTAAATGCCGGCATGTTTGTTTGTGAAGGTTCTACTGATCGAGGAGAAGGAGGAATAGATTTGCCGATGACGTTTGACGAGCTGAGCGGAGATGAGGCTCTCAGCATCGACGAAGCTCTGAGACTGGGACTGAGCCCACTTGACCTTAACGACATCGCTCAGCTGACCGAGGACGCCAACTGTCTTTTCTCTGACCCTTCTGCCGAGGAACAGTTGAGACTTGATCACAGCAACTACCGCACCCCCGACAATTACTACAGACCACTCTGACCACTACGACTTTCTGACAGCTATTACTACAGACCATTGTGACACTTACTGCACTTACAACTACTGCTACTGTAGGCCACTTTGGCTACTAATACCGTCTGACATCTACCACCAAAGCATTCTGAGATTGATGACTGTCTGGAGGATAACAGGGAAGATTATTAGATCTGCCATTACCATTACATATGCACAATTATAATCGGCAGTTCTTACAATTTTATGGTTAATTACATATGCATGCATATAATGGAGTTCTTACAATTTTAGGTTTAGCTTGTTTTGTGTTTTGTGTAAAGGTTAAACTTTCTGTTTCTTTATTGTAAAGGTTATATTTACCATTCCGTTATTCTGTGCTTGTGTGCATTCTGCCTGGAAAGGCCATCCCCGAAATGACCTATACGGTGTCAGGCGGGACGTTAAGCCCTACTCACTCACTCTCTGACAACTGCTACACTTCTGACAATTGCTGCAGATTTCTAAATACAACCACACTTTTGACAACTACTACTACGGATCACTTGGATGACACTTGCAGCAACTACTGCATACCTCTTCAGAATACTACTACGCTTATGACAACTATCACACTTATCAACCGCAGTGTCATTTCATATTGAATGCACTGCCATGTATGTTGTCTGTTTGGGTTGTTTTATGAGTTTCGTAGTTTTCTGTGTATAGTTCTGTACCAGTTGAGTCTGTGGTTTGGTTTTGTTTGCTGTGCCTTACCGTGCCTTGTGTCGTTAATGCTCAGCGAGATGTGTTCTATATTGCTCAATCGATGCTCGCCCCCTGCCTTCCAATAGACAGCATTCTGAGATTAATGACTGTCTGGAGGATAACGGGGAAGATTATTAAACTGCCATTAATGTTAAATATGCACAATTATAATCGGCAGTTTTTACAGTTTTAGGCTTAAGTCATTTTTGTGTTTTGTGTTTCATAAAGGTTAAATTTTCTGTAAAGGTTAAAGTTTTTGTTCCATTATTATGTGTCTGTGCAATTTTGCCTGGAAAGGCCATTTTTGAGATGACCTATGCAGTGTTGGGTGGGGCGTTAAACCCTACTCATTCGCATTCGATGCTTGGTGTTAGCTTGTGCCAACTTGACTTGTGCCAGAACTTGTAAGGTAGTCAGTTAGCATTAATGGGCCTGATAATGACATTGTACATTTGTAACTTACTAACTGCAGGCATGCAAAATTGGTTCGGAAAAACTAGATTTTAGGTTTTTGTTTAAAAAAGCTAAGAATGCTTAAAAGTTTAAAGTTTAGCTTTAGGTTTTGTATTTGTCATGCAGTTTGTAATACACATCAAATTTGGTTTCTCGGTTTGAGCATGATTTTTGAGTTCTGAAGTCATGTAATTTACACAGCAAAATGATGTGACATGGAGAATGGTGTATAGGATTTTCTTCTTGGATCTTAAAATTTGTGCCGCATCTTTATTTGTTCACTGTTAACTAAACCCCAGAAAACTATTTTTTTTCAAAAAGCTAGTTTTTTCTATCCTTGACTGATAGCTCAGTAGCAAACCATTCTGTTGAGAACTGTAACTCGTTTGATTTATTTCAAGTTGTGGTGAATGTGATACTAAGTTGGAGACTGTTGCCTTGCTTGCTGTTACTGACATACATGATCTGTGTCATATGTTACATGTCAGTTGTTATAATAGTAGTGTGATATGTTTTTGGACCGTACAAATTCTCGCTGTGGTGCTGTGCCATGATGATAGCATCGTAAGCATTGTTGTTACTGCTTGTGGAAGCGATGGCAGTGTTGTTTTCAGCGTCATCACCAGTTTTCTCTCTGAACACAATAACCAAGAAACTGCTGCACCTATCTTGATGATATTTTCCAAGAACAGGCAGTCAGTGTATGCTTTTTATTTAGTTACCGTTTCATCTGTGCCCTGGCCCAGAGTTATAGAGACTGTTATTGTATAATATTAGGGAAGGTCCTCAATGAACCATGTTCATGTCACAGCTTATCCTTTGGTTCTCGCTCTTTTCGTGTCTCTGCGCCCAAAATTTGGAACTTGTTAACTCCTCAAATTTGTCATATGTCAAACCTTGGCTACCTTCAGACGTCACTTAAAGACTCACTACTTTCAGTCAGCCTTTTCTGCCACCTAGCGTCCATCATCCTGTGCACCCTGATTCTTTCTGAGACTTTGGCACTTTATAAATCATTTACTTACTTACTTACTAAAAGTTGTAATATTTACACATGAAGCTGTGTCCATCAACTTTACATTAAATGAATATATGATGATGATGATGATGATGATGACGATATAACCACCATTAACGAATTACAATATGTGAATACTGTCAAACGTTATTCAAACGTAGTTTTGCAATGGTTACATTGTCTTGCAGTATTTTTCTTGTTTTCAAAGGTTTTTTTTAGTGTTGTAAGCATATACATAATACGTCCACTACGTGTTCATAACTACTTACTTACTTATTTTCTCAAACTGTTGTTTGACTCATGTTAAACTGAAGCAAGACACAAGTTGTTATTTTTGCCACAAATAGTGCACTTAGTAGACGTCAGGCAAATTACTATGATATATGAAGATGTGCCAAACCAGTAATACTCTGTTGTGCTCTAGTGAGGTGCTGGATGTAAATGTCAGTTTTTACTGCATGGTTATGTTTTTCAAATGTTTCAACTGCATGTCTTTGCAACCAATAATTTTCTCGAGTAACTGCAGCTTGATGATCATGCATGAGCGGTGAAGCTTTATCATGCTGAATATTTAACAAAAGTTGTGGTGTTTGCTTCACATGTATTGCATAATTGTAGTTTTCTGCTATTGTCTATCAGCTTCTCCTTTCCTTAATACACTGTATCCGGTAAAAAAAACTTATCCCCTAGACATTGTGCAATAAAAATGTCAAATCTGAATGAATCTGAACAAAGTTTCGTACACTTAATTCCCAGTAAGTCTCTGAAGCGATTGCCAAATTTCATTAAAAATATTATTTCTAAGCGGAGTAATTAATTGTTGAATATCGATAACAAAATATCTTCATTACCAATATGGCATTACACAAGCAAACCCTTCTGTTAATGTACATTTGCGTAACTTTAACAAACAACAACTGATTCTAACAAAATTCTACGTCAACAGTGCGTCATCTGTTGGCAGTCAAAGTGCCATATTTCATTAAAATCTACTAAAGCAAACAATAGCTACAGTGGATTTTGTGAGGTCACCCCAGACACTTCATTTTCAAGTCCTTGTGTCTAACGTTATCCACAAAGACCTGAAACTGAAGTGTTTTGGGGTGACCTCACAAAAGCAGCTGTAGCTATTGTTTGCTTAGGCAGATTTAACTAGAATTTGGCAGTTTGATTGCCAATAAATGGTGCATTGTTGGTGTAAAACTTTGTTACAGTCAGCTGTTGTTTATTGGAGTTACGTAGATGTAAAGTAACAGGGGTTTACTTGCATAACGCCATATTGGTAACAGAAATATTTTGTTATCAATATTCAACATTAAATCACTTTGGTAAGAAATAATATTTTAAGTGAAATTTGGCAGTCGCTTCAAAAATTTATTGGGGATTAAGTGTACGAAACATTATTCAGATTGATTCAGATTTGACATTTTTATTGCACGACGTCTAGGGGATTAGTTTTTTACCGGACACAGTGTATATCGTTCTATTTATGTTCTTACCATAGTCTTGAATCTTTTCTGTTCGGATGTTGCAAAATAGCTGCAGAAGTTTTTTTAGGTGACAATTGACATTGTTGCTTGAAGCTTGAAATTTGTGGCTTGAATATATGCAGAGTATCGTAGTCATTAACCCCAAATTGGAACAAACGAAAAGGTTTCTGTGAGCAGTAGGGTAATATTTAATATTTGGTTTACCAAGTAATGTTCAATTTAAACGCTATTTAGAAATAGAGTAAATTCAAATCTGTGACAACATTAGTTAATATTTATTGCAACACACATCACATGGTTGTTTATCTGTGCAGAGAAGCCATTATGTTGTAGGTTTTAAAATATAGTATAGTTTAGGGGTGTATTTAGTATGTTGTATGTGTGTTATTTCTCTTTCATTTTGTTGTCTTTCTTGCTATTATTTTGTATATTTATTGAACAGAGGTAGCGGGTCTTTCTATTAATATGGGGTCAACGCGAGTAGTTATTAGTATTTTTCATTCTTTTATTCACACACACATAACGCAACGACATAAGACATCGGGGTCCCGTCTAAGGTGACAATACAGTCACCACGTTGGCTGGCTGGCTACCAGCTACCTACTACAATGTAAAGGCTATAATAACAAGAAACCAAGTTGTCGATAGGGTGGGTTGACCGTAGCACCTAAGTCTAAAGGCCAGTTCAGCGCACGTTTATGAATAGGTGCAGGCGACGACTTCCGTTGAAGATTTTGGACAAACCGTTGAAGATAGCAAAATGATTAGTTTGGTTATATTGACATCCTGCACCAGTGTATATTATGATTTCGTCATCGTGATGTCGAACGGTATCATCGCCGATCCCCTAATACGTACCGTTTAGCCACAAAACACCATTGGTGCAGTCAGAAATGTCAAATGTCTTCTTTCCTTCCTTTTCCCTTCCCCTTTCGTCCTGTTCTCCCTTTTTTACCCCCTCGAGTTATCTGCCTTTCCTTCTTCTCCTCCTCTTAAAAACAGGACCCCCTAAAATCCAGCTAGGGGTTTTGGGGACGCGCTATGAGCTCCCCCAATGGGTCTGGGGCGGAGCCGCAGCCGAAATATCGAATTTGGTGTATTTTAGCTTTCAAAGATGAGATCTGGTGGTAACAGTTTTAATTATTTTTCCGAGAAAAAAAACTGACCAAACTGCCAAATTCAGTGAAGTTTAAAAATATGTTTATGTCTTGTCTCGAGAACTGGTGGAGGCTTGGGCCTCTGCGATACACGTCACAAACAACAGACAACACGGTAAATGTTTAACAAATCTGAATACCAGCGCATCACTAGTATTTCCTGTTTACCGAATGGTGTTTTTTTTGCATCTCCGGTTTTAAAGTTTCATATTAATATTTTTACGATCGTTCAGAGTTTCGGACCGTAACTAATCCACGCCTATGAGGTTATTTAGTCATAAACGCGGTTTTAAGCCGTCATTTCTTTCCACTAAGCCTGTGGCGACTAGGGGTATGATAACTGCAGGACACCACAGGACACCGCAAAACACTTTGAATAACCACCAATAAGTGCTGAAAACAGTAAAAATATAGATTTTATTTAATTTTAGAGCATTATATAGCCACATTGTAGCGGTTATGTGGCGATACTAATGTTTCGGGATGTGCAAGAAAACCGCAGGACACACACCGGTAAGCTCAGTGCTAGGGCCTTGCACGGGCCGAAATATCACGGCCCGGCCCGGCTCGAGACTTTTTAGGCCCGGCCCTTTTTCTGTCTAAAGTTTGTCGGCCCAGCCCGTTTTTGGCCCGTGAAAGTTCAAGCCCAGCCCGCCCACCAAGGAAGTAACTGCAGGCTACAATGTTTTTTCTATCACACTAAAAACTGGTACTTTGTAACTGAAATCGGCATTTACACCCACCTCTGGAAAACTTTGTTTATGGTCTGTGTGTGTCCGATGTGCTGACGTTTAGATGAAGCCGGAGCAAGAGCGTGTGAAGGCCGTTTTGGCTGACACGGTCGCTCTGCTCTGCAAGAACGGTCTGTCCTATGAACGAGAGCTCAAGATCCAGGCTGTGATCGGTGTTACCGTCGATGAGAATGATGTTTTCATAGTACACATCAATGAGGCGTTCAATGCCCAGGGCGCTAGCAGCACGTCGGTTGGAGAGACATCATCGTCGTCAATGACTGTTGTGCCTTTCGGTCATCAACCCAAGTCAGAGCCCGTGACGCCGTCATCAGGCGTGAAGCGCATGAGAGCCGAGAGCCTGTCTTCCGCCATGTCACCATCAGGCGATGCTGCTAGACCACCACATGCCAAACAGCAGCTGAGGTTTCCCAGTCCGGCTAAGACCGCTACTGCTCCTAGATTACCAGGGTCTCCATCGCTGTCTGGAGGTGTCAATCCTGCAGTGCCTCATAGTGGTGGTGTCAGTAGGGGCATGATGGCTGCTCGACGGGGTATGATGAGGGGTGCACGACGTGGTGCTTCGGCGTTGGGGCGTGGTGGTTTCCCTCCTGCTGCTCGTGGACTTAGAGGAATGGCTCGCGGAGGTAGGGCAACAGCAGCATCTGGTGGTTGCCCAGGAGTTCGTGGTTCCGGGCGTGGAATTGGGCGCGGACGAGCATGCACGTCATCACTCCCACCTGCCGCCACCGGTCATGACATGAAGTTGAATCCAGGCCACAGTATGCCCGGAGCTGCACCACCAGACAGTAGTTCTCACCCGGGGCCGTCATTGTCATCACACAGCACGGGTGTTGTCGGGTCCTACGACTACAATCCATACCTCAGCACTGCCGCTGGTCCTACACATCAAGCTAGCACCAGTCTCGATGACCTGCCTGCTTTCTCCACAACTGCCGGTGATCAGGGTAGTTTCCCGGGCATCAACAGCATGCCTTCAGGCTTTGGCTTTGACAGCATATTTGCAGCTGACAGCAGCAGCGGTGGTCCACAGGCCGGAAGTTTTGCGGACATCAACCCTTCGGTCGAGTTTGCTTTTCCATCAAGTTTTGCTGGATCGGATGCGGTCAGCGGCGGCTTTGCAAGGTCGGCGAGCGTTGTGGGTCTGCAGAATGCTACGCCAGCGAGTGCCGGCAGTGATGTGAAAACAGCAGCATTCAATGACGATGTGATATATGTGGATGACGATGCTGATGCTCCTGCTGCTGGTGCTGGTGATGGGGAGGATGCAGACGGAGTGGCTGGCACAGGAGTACAGCAGATCACCCGCAGAGTCACCATCACGACTAACATACAGGGACAGAACGTCAAGTATGAACAGGTAACAGTGAGACAAGTCTGAAGCTGAGCTGAGCTTTGCTTATTATGGAGCTGTTTTTATTGGGGTTGGCACATTTCTGCCAAAAGTGGCACAAATTGTGTGTAATACTGTATGTGATAACTGCCAACATTAAATAAATATTGACATTGTATGCATTTTTATATAAACAGATGCAAAACTATACAATTTCTTGTTTTTTTTGTCTAAACTGAAGAAACAACATTAATAAACAGTGCTTTTAATTAAGCATTAAGACGTTGCTGTTCGATTGTGAATACTTGTAACAGGTGCCATTAGGAATTCTATTTAAGGGGTGCTTTACGAATCTACAGATTGACTGCTTGATTGGTGTGTGATGTCTGTTCATATGTGGCACTGTTATTAGGTGCAGCATGCTGTTGCTCCATTGTCGGCTCCAGTCGTACCGAGTAACTCCCAGTCATTCCAGTCTTGTATTAACTCTCCTACTGCCAATGTTTCGTCCACGTACCCACCACCACCACCACACAATCTGTCCGACCCTTCCCTGGCGTCGGTCTATGACCAGCAGGCTCAGTCGGCGGGTATGCCAGTCTACGGTGACTTCTCCGACTTTCCACAGCAGTCATCCATGCCGGCTGATGCAAAGCCAGGCTGGGATGTGCTCAGTGGTAATTACCCTGCCAGTGCCAGTACTACAGCCAGTCCACTGTATCACCATCAGCAGCAGCAGCGAGTGCCGACGCCCCGGCCTGGTGGCAGCACGGCCAGCGGTGGGCTGCGGGGACGTGCAGCAAAGAGAATGATGACACCACGGTCTGCTGTCAGCTCTGCCACTAGTCACATGGTGAGTATGTTGCTGTCAATTTGGTGTAGATTTATATAGCACTGCATTATCAGGAAGCATCATTGTTGCACTGAGTAAAGTAGCATCTTGGAAAAAGTGCAGTTTTTATGCTGTCAATTTAACGCGTTAATTAACACGTTAATGTGTTGATAAATTAACATGCGTTAAAAAAATTAATGCACATGCGTAAATTTATTTAACTTACTAAATTCTGTGAGGCAAAAGTTTTCGTTAAACTGCGGTTATTTGACTATCGAATGAATTCAAGTAGGCCTAACTAAACTGTAATTGCCGTTCTATCACTATTGTAAATAAGAACACAGGCTAATAGATTTCTGTGCTAGCACTGATGTCAGTTATTGCTGAAAAATGTGTTTCTATCTGCTTTCTAATTTTTTATATTCTATTGGTGGGGCCCACCAAATGTCACGGGGCCTGGAATAACTTTTCCCCCTACTCTTTCTTTTGACATGTCTGGGTGCGTTAATAGTGCGTTAACAAAATTAACGCACTGCGTTAATGCGCTAAAAAATTTAACACTTTGACAGCTCTACAGTTTTTTAGCCACACCTACAGCTATTAGTACAGAGTGAAGGATACTGAAGATTGTCCAGTAATGAGTTTTAAGCTGTTGAACCCCCAACCACTAAGGCTCGACATTTATCAAAGCTGCGGAACAGTAAGGAAATGTTTAATCGCAGAGGACATTAACATTCTCATGGTAAAGTGGTGTAGCTTTTGTTGTAGTTGTTTAGTTGTTCACATTGTGTCACAGAGAACGCCAATGTCTGCACCATATCCTGGCGATGTTGGGGGCATGTCGTTTCCTCCTCCAGTGCGCGGTGCTCGTCCCGGTGGTCCAGCAGCAGCCAAAAAGACTGCATCAACAGTAGACGGTGACGTGGTGGGTCGCGGAGGTCGCGTGGAGGATGGCACAGCGTGGTCGATGATCGCACGGTTCCAGTGCAGTGTTCCAGGCTGCGGGGCATCATTCACTCGCAAGCAGAACCTGCTGCGGCATCAGACTCAGAAGCATGGTCGACCCAAGTCACTTGCACGCAACAGCGCCACTGATGACTATGACGAAGATGATGTCGATGATGATGATGAAGGTGGTAGTGGGGCGATGCTCATGTTCTACTAGGACTGAACAAAAATCTTCTGCTTCTGGCTGCAGTTCGGCGAAAAATTAGGGATGGGACAACAATAGTTTACTTTTTTTAATTTCATGATACTTTGCATAATAGGTCATAAGGAAACAAAGCATCACCAAATACTTCCTGTGAGACCTAAAGTCAAAGTGCTGCAGCACAAACAGTTGTTTTGTTTCGGTAGAACTTTGAGAGAAAAAAATTGTAAAAACAAAAGGCTGCATCAATATTTTTGAGGTGTCCAATAAAAACTTCAGAACCAAGGTTTTTGATGATGGACAACAACCAGAAGCATGGGAATTTTTTTATGCCTAGTCACTGCAGCTGACTCAGCAGTTAGGCAGACCATCAGCTAGTTACTCTATGACAGTGGCATTGTAGATATTGAAAATATTAGTTGGTCGGTGCAGATGTTTACATAGACCATTATTGATGCTATAAATAACGATGTGTAGTTAACTAAATGTAGTAATGATTTCACCAGTAAAGCTTATACTGGTGTGATACTGTTACATATTACATATTGCCTGTTACTTTTTTGGTTTCTTTCAACTGTTATTATTCGCTGTGGTTTTGTGATTGTTGAATTTAGAGTCGTTAAACGAAGTTCAGATTTGCGAACTTTGAATTTCAAGTTTGAATTCGTATTCATTTTTCAGTCCTTTGATAATCGAATCCAAGCATCGCTAATTAGACACAGACGGTTTTGCCTTGAAAGTGGAGCGCTGATACTTCAGCAGTGCACTGTTTATCGACCAAGATGTTTAGACAGATTTAGACAGAGCGTAATTGTTGCTATGAACAACAATATACACTGTGTCCCGGCAGTGTCCAAGAAGACCTCATCGGCAGTAGACGGTGACGTGGTGGGTCGCAGGGGTTGCGTGGAGGATGGCACAGCGTGGTCGATGATCGCATGGTTCCAGTGCAGTGTCCCGGGCTGTGGGGCGTCGTTCACTCGCAAGTGGAACCTGCTGCGGCATCAGACTCAGAAGCATGGTCGACCCAAGTCACACGCACGCAACAGCACCGCTGATGACGATGACGATGACAGTGGTGATGATGACGAAGGAGGTAGCGGAGCGATGCCCATGTTCTACTAGGGCTCAACAAAAATCCTGTGCTTCTGGCTGCAGTCTGGCGATAAAGTAGGGTTTGGGGAGCAATAGTTTACTTTTTATTTCATTATATTTTGCGTAATAAGTCATTAAGAAAGAAAACAACACGCTGATTAGTACCCGTGAGACTTGAAGTATAGGCACTGCAGCATGAACGGGTTTTTTCAGCAAAACTTATGAAAGAAAATTTTTTTGAAGTGCACCAATATTTTGAGGGTCCAATAAAAACTTTAGGAACAGATGTTTTTGACAGTCGACAGCGACCAGAGGCACAGGAATTTTTTACGCTTAGTCACTGTGGATGTCTCAGCAGTTAGACAGACCATCAGCTATTTACTGTATGACAGTAGCACTGTAGATTATTGAAAATATTATTAATTGGCTAGTGCAGATGTTTACACAGCCCGTTATAGATGCTATAAATAACGATGAGTAGTTGACTAAGTGTAGTAATGATTCTGCCAGTAATGCTCATGCTGGTGTATAATTGTTACATATTCCTTATTACTTTTTTTGTTTTTTCTCAGCTGCTATTATTTTCTGTGGTTTTGTCATTGTTAAATTCCGTAACAATTTTGTCATTTCTGTTTTATTATTTCAACAAATATCAGTATGCTGATGCTCTGTCAGCAATTAGACCATTGGTTTCTTTATGACTGTGGCATTGTCTGTATCAGACTGAGTTTAAAAATAACTGTAGCACCTGTAGGTGCTTGTAGTTGATAAAGAATTATTATATGTGCAGTGATGAACCTTAGCATGTTGTCCTCTGCCAATTTTTCTTGGTTCTGCGATTGCTGCATTACTCTACCAAAGGCTTACTACATGGTAGTTTTTTTTTTATTTGTTTTTGTTTATTTCAGTCAACGTGTGATTGTTGCTGAGCTTAGAAATGATTGTGAGCATAGTGGGTGAAGTATTTGCTGAGTTGTTATCAGTGGCAACGGTGTTTTAAAAATTGGAACATGAAGTTGCAATTTTTTGACTCACAGCTGCAAATTTCCGATGGGAGCAATTATAGGTGCTCGGAATTTTGATTTTCTTCTCAGTGCTCAAAAAATGGAGGATTTTTGCCTAAATTTTGTATTTTTGCAGGAAATTTTTTGACGAAGAAAATTTTTCAACAGGCCAGAATTTGGAATGGTGCAGTTGCCTCCCTAGTCCATCTACTATGATGCCATTGATTAATATAAAATACAGTGAAGTGCCATACATGCACCACCTGTTAGTTCCCACCTACCTCAGTCAGCATGTTGTGCTCTGTATATTCTGATTTTTTGGTTTGGTTTTGTGTTTGTTGCATTACCGAAAATCTGCCATAGCAGTTTTTACATTTCTGTTCTGTCTGTTCAGCAGATATCAGTATTTGTGCTATTGTAGTGCCGCAGGCAGCAGTAAGCATGCTGATGTGTATGTATAATGTAGGCACGTCTGTTTATGCATTCATGTGTGTATGCTCTTGTATTGGTTGAGTTGTGGGGACTTAGTCAGTTGATGATGATGATGATGATGATGAGTCAATAAAGTTGTGTTCGCCCACTCTTACAGCAAAAACAGTCACGAGTGTGCTAATAAAAATATGCTCTGGCAAACAGTTCAGTTTTTAGTTCACGCCAGAAAGTGGACGGCAGATGACAGTTGCAAAGAGATGCTGGCATTGAGTTCCACGTGGACGGTCCTGAGACGGCAAAGCTGCAACGACCGTAGCAGATTGTGCATGTCGCTGGAACGGCAAGGTCACCACGTGCAGCTGAGTGTAAGTGCCGACGGCTGGGGTTCTCGGCGACCAGTTGACACATGGTGGACAGATAGTTCGTCGCCAGTTTGTGCAGTTTGTGTTAAACACCATCTACACGCTGCACGTTGTATGACTATGACTATGTGTGCAGTCAAAACATTTTGGGGCAGCATAATATGAGCCTGTAATTTTTTTGACTGTAAATAATCTCAGACAGAGTTGGGTTATTCAGAAAGTAGGTGTAGCCTTGTCACATATCCGTTTGTGTATGTTGTATTTGTCATTGGAATATTTGGGATGATTGACACAGTATTGCTTGACTTGTTACATCTTTTGTTTTGTGTTTCCAAACTATAATGTATACCAAAATACACTGTAATTTTTGTAATACATTACAAATTATTGGTATTGCACGAGTTAGAAATGTTGTCAGGCGTGATGTTATACCCTACTATGTTGACTGCCTTTTAGCTGCTGTACTGATGGTGCATTGTGCAGTGAATTTGTTGTGTAATTGGAGACTGTAGTTTACAATGGTCTCAAGAGTGATTTTATCAGATGCTTAGTTGAAGCTCACCAGTTGTTATGTGCATGTATGTCAGTAAACTGATAGGTTCTGGTGCAAGTCAATATTTTAGCATCAACTGGCACAGCAGTGGTTGTGAGAAGAGTGTGGTTTATTTACTCATTTTGTGTGAATTTTTTTCTTGGTTATTTTCTGCTCAATTGTCGCTATCAGTGAAATTTGATGTCTGGAACCACTATTTTCTCTGTTTACTTGTCAGAGGACGTGAACTAATAATATTAACTTAATAATGAGGCCACCCCGAATGGTAGTTCCCGGAAGGCCTTATGTTTTTACCACAGTTTTTTTTTTCATCGCGAGATCTCTGAAGTTCGTGGGCCGATCTCCGCGAAATTTGGCCACATAGTTGGAAGCATGTTCAATTTACAAGTGCTGGTCCAAAAATTTAGGGGCTTGCCCCCAAAAATTGCGCGTTTTGCGTATGCTACTGCATTTGACTTCGGGCCACGTGGCTGCTACCAGGTAAATTTCCCCCTCCCCCCGTGCTGAATTAACCGCCGTCGGACTTACGGCACCGTTGTTGATTAATCTGCATACACATTGGCATTACAGACCTAATAAAAGCATAACATATGGTGGATATTGACTACAATAAAACTTGTTTTACTTTTGAGTTAATAAATTTTGTCAACTTTTGCAGAATAGTAAAATATTTGAAATGATGTAGCCGATTTTATAATGGCTTTTTACAGCTTGTACCTCTCTGAATCATGAATGCAACAGTGAGCAAAAATAATGAAATTGTTCAAAGTGATTTGCAGTTTTTTCTTTTGTCAGCATAATACTAACCAAATTTTCCATGATTTAACTCCGTATTTTCTACATTTCATAACTGGATTTTTCTGTATCTCAAAATCAATTTTAGGAATACTTAGACAAAGTTGAATCATTAAACATTTGATCAGAATACCTACACAGAACTGAGGCAATGCGGTAAGAAAAAGCTAGCCTATGGCTTTTTTTGTAAATTGCTTGTTTTATGTTATTTTGTTTTTATCGATCGTACGTCAGGTCTGGAAAATTGGCCTGCTAAAACCTAGGTTTTTTAACCTAAAAAAATCTCTGCGCACTATGTATGCATTAGTCGTATCATGTGGTCGTATATCAAATGGTAAACGTTTAAGCACGTGTCTCTCTAAGTCATAATTGTTTCAGAATTAGATTTCTACGTTATGTCTGTGAACCGTAGAATATATATATAATGATGTGACAAGTTGACGTTCGTTTTCTTCTTATTATTTTATTACGTTCGCATGGAAGGTTGACTATTTGGTTAGTTTGCAGTGACTTGTTTACGTCGTTTGCACCATATTTACCGAGATCGCGACTCAATAACACCGCGCAACTTGCAACGTTCTGTGCCTCGGGTCAGTGGTTGGTCCCGGAGGTTGGGTAGCATTTCGCCTAATCCCATTTTGCCTAATCTTTTTTTGATAGGCGAACCAACAACGACTTGCTTTGTCGTTTTTTGCTTCTTTGACAAGCTTTGTTTTGTCGTTCATCATTTTTTCTGTACCATTTTTTGGCCGACCGTAAGTAAGTATACGACGGGTGTCGTCTCATTTCGCCTAATCTCATCGCGTCGTATACTTACACTGACCCTAACCCTCGCCCTAACCCTAACCCTAGTTCGATTTCAGTTGGGGCTCTGCAGTCAAACTATCTCAGCTCAGAATTTAAGTCTAAATATATAAGGTAAGAGAAGCAAACTACAATCAACATCATTCCGTTACTTGCACACATGCTGAAAACTCAGATTCATTTACGTACGTCTATAGATAATGACGAATACTGAAACAGTGGCTTTGAAGAAATACAGAAATAGTTCTAATTTATTGCAACACATTGACAACTAAAATGCAGCACTAAAAACACTAGCGAAGTCAATAGCACATCTGACACTGATATATACATACTGTCTCTCAAACGATGTGCGTTACTTGCAGCCTGTGCAGAAGAAGTACCCCCTCTGTTTTCGAGAGATGACGTGTGCGCACTGCCTATTTATAACCAAGCGTTTCTATTGGCTACACTGACATTAGCCTAGCAAGCGTTCATTTGTTAGTGCGCCGCTGAGTGCGCTGTGCACTGACAATAACATTTATGGTCACACAGTGTTATTTACCATTTGCAAATTGCACACACTTTGATGGCATGTTTTTAATCAACTTCTTCTGCAGCACTAGGCAGAATTAAGTGTGCAGTTTAGCATTTGGCTTACTGGTAATAATCAGCTGCAGTTTAACTGAAGGGTGCATACGTTTAATAATTTTTGGGATCACTTAGAGATAATCACATGTCTTGGTTGGTAGGTGATATTCAGCTTTGATTAGTGTCGGCCTTTAATACGAAAAAACCGCCGCCAAGAATTAACGCCAAGGTGTTCGTTCTTAGATGACGTAATGCCACCCAAGATGTCGTCCAATCCACTTCAGAAGTTCAGAATGTGCGCAGGCACAAAAGTTAACCGCAACTTCAGTGGAGCTGCGAGCACGCACAGTCTATAACATTTTGTGCGTGACATCGGACCGTGCGTGCACAGTGCGGACAGTCAGTAACACCATGCCCTGGAAATACTGATTGTTTGTTCGTTGATCGTATGTAGCTTGTGAGTTTGCCGACCAAATTTGAGGAAAGGCAGCAGTGATAAGAAGTGTCTTGTTCCACTGTGATGATCTTTAATATACTGAGTGAATTAATTTGGAAGACTTTCTTGGAAGTCAACAGCTTGTTTTCATTCACAGTTTAACCGTGAAGAACAGGAAGTTGTGTTTTGTGCTGCGTTTCATTGGGATTGTTAACTCGTGTTTACCATAAACGGAAACTGGTGATTACCATCGTGAGTGTCCCATACACTGCGGAGCAGGACTTTTGGGTGCTGCCATTTGAGCGCGACTGTTTGGGCACGACTGTTTCGGCGCTCACCCTTTGGGTGCTGGGACGTTTGGGCACTGAGGACGATTGGCTGCCGCCATTTAGGCACCACCATTTCGGCGCTGTGTCGCATCATTTTCGTTAACGTATATTCGTACAGTGAACGAGTTTATTAGTTTATTACGTGTGTGTTGTGCCTGTATGGAAATGGGAAACGTGTATATGAACGGTCATTTTGCATAAAATACTGCAAGTGCATAAACAGCTATGCAAGTATTTGATTGCAAAATAGCAGATTTATAACTATCAATCAGCGTGAAGCACATTCGCACCAATTAACAACTTAACATCAAACTTGTGTGTAGAGAGGCTGTAAAGTTTAGAAACGAAGGCGGCAATGCGGGCTATCGTAAATCGGCGTGTCGTCTGCCATAGCAGCGTAGGCCTACTGTGCTGTGCAGTCTTTTAAGTGGCTGACTGACTTGACCGTGTGTAGGCCTACGTGGCTATCGTGCTAATGTAATGTGTATTACATTTCTGCACCCTGTTTGTTCTTGGTCTCCGCAGCTTCTGCTTGTCCCTAACTAGTAGTAGGCCTATCGAAATAGAACAGCGTATTAATTGTTATCACCGTTGCCATCAGTTCGTCATAGGGATTTGCTTTCGTGTGTTTTGCAGCACAGCGTACATACAGTATATAGGCCTAGTAGTGAACGCTGACATTTACTAAACAATTAACAGTTCGACAAATCATGCTACTTAACAATTAGGATTTTATCAAATAAAACAGGACGTACAACACCTACATACTAAACATTCAAGTAGTATAGGCCTTAAGAAACGCAGTTGAATTGCAATAGACATACATTAATTGATATGGAGAACAATGACCACATAAGATAGAGATGGAGACGGCACTAAAGCAGCACAGTGCCAAAACGTCCGGCACCCAAACGGCGGTGCCCAAATGTCATGTGCCGAAACACTGGATCTACCGTAATATTTTTTCCTGTCGAATAAGCATGCTAACTTAAAGTAACCTAAGTTTAGTCTGAACTACAGTCTTAACCTTAACACTAAAAAGGCCTCGATTGCTGTTTTAAACGTGTGAGTGAGAAAGTTTTACTGCAATACAAAATTTCCACACCACTTACAGGCATCAGCTGCGAGTGTCATTCACTGTACATACGGCGAACTATTACAGAAAACTCATTTATTCATAATAATGCGTCATGCAGCATGCTGATTACCAAAAAATTAGCCATTTATTACAAATTATTGCATTTTGCGACTTTGTTTACTTTCGTCTCTGTCGTTTCCTGCCAATTTATTTCATTCATCACGAAAATGGAGGTAGTCGCTAGAATCACAAGTTCAAGACTTGTGTTTTCGGGTTTACTGCATGGTTGGGACAGAATCGATCTCGTGAATGTGAGTTTACGATCCGAGTGGAACGCAACATTATGCCAATGACAAACATTCCAGAAACTGATGCTGAAAATCAGTTCCGTTGAACCAGCACCAATTTCTGAACTGCCTGTCATGCAAATTTGGTAGTGAAATGTGCAAAATCCAGTGCGAGCGCTCATCCAGTGTGAATATTGAAACCAGTGCCGATTAAAGAGTACTATATTGTAAGCTTGAATCTGGTGTGAAATTTGAAGTGTGATTAGTCAGTGGTCATTGTTTAGGCATTTGTCTTTTCCGGCAAAGCATTATTTCACAAACATTTGTCATGCAAAAGCACACAATTATTAGTATTATTACATAGAATCAGAGACCAGCAAGCAGTATGCGGCAATGCATAGAGTTCGTGAAGTAATTGTAATCATTTGCTGTGTGTCGTTTACTGGCTGATAGTACATGTCTGATGTCAGTGTTCATCGCAAGTGTCTCTCAGCAGTTGATGACTGCCAATAGCATGACATCAGTTGGTGATAACTACTAATGTGTGTGGAGTCGACGTGGTGAACTGTTGATTTCTTGTCGATTCTGCATTGTTGTATTATGTTGTCATTATTTTGTCAGCTCAGTGAATTGTCAGCTAGTTTGAGAAGTGAGGTAGTTTATACAACAAATCACCAGTAGAATCGTGGAATAGGAACAGGGAACTATTTTCTATTTTTTCCCTCTCCCACTAAAACTTAGCCTCTCGGAAATTGTTTGAAAGTTTTCTGCCAAAAATGCTAAATGTAGGATAGGAAATCTCTATTTTGTAGGAATTCCAGAGAAAAATTGAATATTCACCTGAAATTTGCAGAGCTGTATTCTTTTTCGGAAAATGGCAGCTTTTTGTCCCTCGCCTTTTTTTAATCCACAGTGCTGCTGTACGTCTCTAACTTTAATGCATTGCTAACTTCTGAAATTGTTAACCAGTTTTCAAAATTCTGTGATAAACATGAGATACACTAACCACACTGGTCATAGAATCTACTAATCTTCTGAACATGCTGCACACGCTACAAGGTAGCTCACATATTCTAGTGCTGACCAGATTTCACAGTTTAGCGTAATGACACTTTCAGGGTGGTAATCTTCTTTAAGGCTCACTCAGTTGCAAGTTAACTGCAGAGCATAGTGGTGAAAATGTTTGAAAATTTAGAGGCTTACTTTTTATCGAGCTAGTTGGTATGTTGTTGGCATGTGACTGTGTGACTGTATGCAGTGTGATAATGTGATAATGAGCAATAAGCAGGATGTAGACTAGATGGAGACCTGTCGATGCATGCAGCCTGCTGCTGAAGCTATTGTGTCCTGGTCGAGAAACAGCCATATCCCCTCTCCCCCGCAAGAGTAAACCACCAGTCATGATTTCCAGACATGATGCTCCAGACAGAATCCCCTTTCAAAAGGCCACACTTAGAAGAAAATCTTCCCAACTATTGTCAGCATCAACGAAAGTTAACTAAGTACTATGTTACACTGCAAGTATGCATTTAAAATATTTCATCACTTGAGTAGCAGCTAAAGAATTTAGTTTAGCCACTGTTTACTTTTTGATGTTTCTATACAGCAGATATAATTACTTAGACTTTTTAGTCTTTTGGTCATAAGTTCATAACTGTCAGCAAAGCTTAAAGTCCAGTTCACATCATTTTATGTAACTGTTATAAAGCGAACGGATAAACAATGACGTAATTTCTGATGTCACCTATGCGTTATTACTTGTACTGTAAATTGGACATTATTTTGAGTAAAACTGGCGGATTTACTGTGTTTTCAATGCGAATGTCAATTTGTCAACCAAGCGTCCTGTGAGTGACATCATCAGTATTTGTTGCCCATTCGGGCGCATTCGACTGGCACAACACATTTGTGATAAAATACTTCAATTTGGCGATGTTTTTATTTCAATTGGTCAGCGTATTGTTAGTGTTACATTCTACACATATTTAGCCAATATCATTTTTGTGTGACTTGGCATTAAGCACATGGCACAGCCAAGTCACCCGCAGCACTCTCAGAACACAAAGCTGCTAAAACCCATTTCTACGTGTTTGTCTTCATTGGAGGATTTTGTCCTGGAGGATTTTTTGTTCAACAGTATTTTTGGTATGGATTCTGTCTGGTGGTTTATGTCAGGGGGATTATTTCCAAGATTTGTTGTGGCCTGTTTACATAACCACAGTGTTTCACTCACTTGTGTGTGGTTTGTAAGTGTTGTATTGCATAGAGAGCTTTTGAACATTCACTGCCAGTGATCTGTAGTTGTTGAATTGAAGTGCTGTTGCTCCTGCTGGTGATAGCATGATGTTGAAGTCTACTATCTAGTCCAGTAGTGGACCATTGCAGTAGTCGAGTTAAGAAGTCCACCGATTTAGTTATATGGCATGAACCGTGAACAGTAGTGTTGCCACTGGAGTGGGTACTGGGGCACTTTCACCACTCGAACCATCCCAGACTTGATACTGATCAGTTTAGAATTTTTTTACTTGTGTGCCTGGGGGTGGGGAAGGTCAAGGTCAGCCCAGTTTTTGTTCGCTGTTCAGTCCACTTGGCCAGGGTTAAGGTGGGATGCATTTATCTGTGTCGGATGAGAGGTAATGTGTGATCTTATATGGCAGGTGACACTGTATCAGTCTGCTACTCCAGGTGGAAAATTCCCACCCATTACTAAGCCCAGGTAAAATGTCATTAGCTGTGACACCGGTGTGAACTGTTGATAATGCTGCGGACAATCGTATGTTGTAGAACAACCAGCTAACTAGTCTACGTTCAGTGTCTGGTGGTTCGGTTCCACTAAGATGAAAGATCTTCGTGAGTTCCTGGAGGATGCGGAGCTGCTGCAGTACTACGACAGTCTGCGGACTCAGCTGAAACTCAGTTCAGTTACGCAGTTCCGCTGCATCGACGACGATGAGTTGACTAAACTGGGTATGACTAAGCCGGAGGTGCGCCGACTGCGACAGTTTGCTAAGAAGGAATGTCCGCAGAGTGCCCTAAGTAAACTGAAGAAGGTGAGTGAACAGCACAGTGTCGTTTGAATTATTATGAGCGTCTCATTGCATTTACCGTGGTGTCGACTGTTGAGTTTATGTAAGTAAGTAAGTAATTAAGTGAGAAGCATGTTTTAAGTAACGTGGAACAAGAAGTAGAAACTTTTGAGCAAGTCTGTTCTGTGCTAGCTATTGTTGGTCGGGTGACCATACTTGGACAGGTGACTGTCTATGTACAGGTAAACTTTCTCAATATATAATCTGCCATCAAGGTCTACTGCAGTGATTTTCAACCAGGGTTCTGCAGAACACAAGGGTTTCGCGAGCGTCTGCCAAGGGTTCCGCAGCTGGCCAGTAAAAATAACTCAGCATGCGAAATCACGCCAGACAATGTCGTAGAAATACTCAGCATCGATGTTTTTTTGTTTAAAATTGCGTTTCTGCGCGTCGTTTTGCATAGACTTACTGTGTTGAGTAAAATTTTGGCATATTTGCATTTTAG
>Ga0209367_1001592_pt1 | contig 28309 bp, 20 predicted proteins | sample WorMetLIZISLAND2_FD_187412 | JGI IMG/M metagenome (GOLD analysis project Ga0209367, IMG submission 187412) | Marine gutless worms symbiont microbial communities from Max Planck institute for Marine Microbiology, Germany - Olavius geniculatus... ...
GGTGTCTCACGACGCAGAATCTCAATCGTCGCACGTGCCCAATGTGCGGATGCATTATCCTGCTAAGCTGGTACCCCGTTTTATGAAATATCGTAAGCCCGTAACACACTACGATATTGAGTACCTTTTGACGATTTTCTCAGCTAATCATTATTATTATTATGGCACAGTTTGTTGGAGTTATTTCAAAACGTAATAGGGGTCCGGTTTTTTTTTGAGACACAGTGTAATTGGACATACTTTTGACAGTATTAAATAGAGTATCTACACCATTACAAGCAGTTAACCTACTGGCTATGTTCATGCGATAACTTTTTCGGGTTGCAAGTTGAGTCTTTGACTTGGAATTTTTTTCCTGTAATTATGCTCGTAATTTTGTAAATTATTATGTTGTCAAAAGGAAAAAATCACACAGCAAACCTTACCTTGTGCACTTTTGCAAACACTATTACAACCTATGCATTATGGTTAGGAATATGGTTAGGGTTAAGGTTAGAGTTAGTGGTTGAGTTAGTTTAATGTTTGTACGATTTCATTGTCTGAAGCATGTTTTTGGCATGGATAAATTAGTGCTTCTTGCTAGTTTGAGGTACTCATTAACTAGGGGTCCTTGGTTCATCAAAACTGGTTAATTAATTCCAGGTTGTGTGATTAATTTAATCAGATAGGCGAGTTGCTGCTTGTTAAACTTGGTTATGCCTGTTTGCTGCATTTTGGTAAAACTGAAGTTGATAGTCTCCTTTAGCATTTATGTACTGCTTAATTGTTTATAATCTATTTTTTTGTTTTTTTTTGTGTTTTTAATTGTGTACACTGTACGATTTTCATGCTAAATAAGTGAATAATATGTCACTGGTGGATCTATGCCAGCAGCAGCTCATTGGTGGAGTCGGACCGGTGAACGGCAGTAGCAGTGGTGTGACTCTGACAATGACTGTGTTGCCGGCTCCAGTGACTGACATCTACCAGCGATTGACAGACAAACAGCAGCAGGTCATAGGCATAGCAGCTGACGCCGACGACGTCTCACGTCTACTGAATGATGTTCAGAGAGGTGAGTTGTCTATTTGTCCATCTGTTTATGTATCAGTTTGTCTGTCTTATCTGTCTGTCGATGTGTCTGTCTTTCTCATCAGGTCAGCCAACGCCGACGGAGCATTTCGCAGTCACCGGCCCATGAGTCTGGTACAGTTTGCCATTTGCACTGCGAGCCGTAGAGGACTACGAACAGTTCAAAGCGCAACTATAGACACATTTGTTTGATTGATTGAGACTGCGGTGCCTAGTGACTTCTGCTTTTAGGCACCGTGTATAAACATGCTTTGTTATTATTATGTGTCACATCTACTTAGTGATGTCCAGAGATGTGAGCTGTCTGTTCGTCTGTCTGTCTCTGTTTGTGTACCTGTTTTTCTGTCTGAGTGAGTGAGTAGGGTTTAACGTCCCACCCGACACAGTATAGGTCATTTCGGGGACAGCCTTTCCAGGCGAAATGCACATAAACACATAATAACGGAACAGTAAGTTTAACTTTTTGTTTGTCTGTCTCTGTATTGTGGTAATGTTGCTGTCATCACGTTAATGCCATGCAAAGGTTCACCTGGTTTGTTTGATGAGTGCAGCATGAGTGCTGGGAGGCTGCCGACCTTTCTGCCAAACCAGTTGACTGGAGCCTTAGATCTGCCTAAACTGGCAGTGGCAGCTACAGTACTACTCTTACCATCACTATTTGTTATTGATACTCATTTTACCATCCCACGGAGGGTAGAAGGCTACGTCGAACTGGGTGACAGTCACTTATGATGCATGTACTAAGCAGACTCGGCATAGGGAAACGCTGTTCATTTAGACCAATGCATTACGTTATCGTTATTGTTCCACCTCGCCACCAATAATGTCGGTATATTGATGTGTGTTTGTTTGTCACGTGACAGAAGTGATTAATGAGTTGTACAAGAACCTGATCCCCGGCTCCGAGTCGGGCACTCGTCTGTGTCTGATGTTCATTGATGCCGCGCATCAGTATGAAGCTCTGCTAGATGTCATACTGGTCCTGGGTCACATCGACGTCGCATTTCTACACAGCGGATGTGATGAAATTATCAGTACGTTACATACATTGCTGCTGATTTACTAATATTAGTATCATTACTGCCATGAAATTTTATTGTCGGAGCTGGTTACATTTGGGATAATATTGCAGCCTTTTTGACATGCATAATCTGCAATGAATTATGGTGATGTCCAGGGTGCTGATTTTAAAAAAGTCACAAAGATAAAAGCGTTGAAAAAATCGAATGGTGTTTGAACATTTCTGATAATAGGTGTAACTGGTGTGCCATCCTATAGTTTAAAAGGCCAAAGATCAAGGCCACTTCCCAGACATCAAAATTGCTGTTGGATATTCTGTAGAGTTAAATCTCGTGTCTGTGTGTATTTTTTTCAGAGAAGTTCAACAAAGACTGTGTGGTAAGAAAGTTTTTTCCTCATAATATTAACAGCATTTTCAAGCATTTTTGCAGCATTGATAGTTGACATGAGTGCACACAGCAGAGAAGAGTTTACATTAGTGATAGTTATGATGTTCACTCATTTAATATTAATATTTTGGTGCTAATGTATATAAGTTTTTGTCAAGTCATTTGATTCGTCAGTCAGTGAGAGTGACTGGCTTACTGCAGATACTTTACGTCAGGTGTTGAATCTGTGTGATGGCTTTAGTTTTCTGTTCTTTTCTGATGGCTCCACATTGTTAGATTCTGAATTGGACAGTCTCATTTTATATTTAGCACCTAGCCGTACTTTGTAGTCTATTTGTCGCTCAGTTTGTGTTGCTTTTTGTGTTTTATTGTCGTTTCTTCTCTTTTTCTTTTTTTTCTGTACTTTGTGTACGATGAAATAATAAATATATATATAACGCATTACTTGGATGCTTTACTTGTAGTAAGTACACAGTAACAAAAAATTACATTTTCTTTGTACAGTATTGCTCTCAGTAAAAAGCGTATTTTTAAACTGTAACAGCACAGTATTTTCAACATCCGGCTGCTGATACTAAATGATTTGTATTCTTGCTTAATTTGCTAAACTATCAGTCGTCAGTACATACTGTAAGCTGTCACCATGTTGTTTACAAATGCTCAGTGTTTCTGCTCAGAGGAAGTTTGAAAAGTTGAAGTAGGTTTAGAGTGACTCAGTGAAAACAAAGCTTTAAGAGCTAAAGCTGTGTCTTCCATGTAAACTCAACCAACTTCAGTCTTGTTTGTTTGGCTTAACTTTGTCCTAAGTATGTACTTAGATCATAATTTTTGACTTAAGAGTTTTACTGAGTCTTTCACTGAGTGGAAACTTTGGACTTACACCGAAGTTTTGGTCTTAGAAATTAGATCGAACTTTCATCTCAGTGAAATTACTTCACTTTTGGGCTAACTTCGGTCTTAGCCAATCTAAGTCGATAAGTAAAGTTACTTAGTGTGCAGTGTGCAGTGGCATTGATGGTTAAAAAGTAGATGGGACAGGAAGTTGCAGTTTTTCTGACATACGGCTGCAAATTTCAGATGCCGTTCTAGCAGACGTAGCAAATTTCTGATGGCTGCTTAAAATTTTAATTTTACCCTGAAATTTTTGTCCATGTGGGAGTTTTTCAGCTCATTTTTTTTCATTTCTGGACGAAAATTTTCAGACACGAAAATTTTTGAAAATCATATGATAACTGTGTTGTATTGTGTTGACAGTCGGTGATGTCGATACACAGTTTTTATCTGCCCAGTCTACCGGGTTCACGAGTTCTCACATCCATGCTCAGTTTACCGGACCAGCCGCATGGACACGGAGGCAGTAGACTGAATGAGACAGACCCACAGGCCACTGACTCCACGTCTGCTAATGACGTAGCGTTGTTTGGTATTAATATCAAGGCTGGCGGACATCAGGATCGTATGAGCAACCTTATCGAGAAACGGTAAATAAATTTCTGCTATTTCAATTCCTATCTGTTTGTTGTGCCACTTGCTCACTGTAGTTATCCCTGTAGTTTAATCATAGATGATGCATTCATCCATTTTGACAGCAATTGTGTTGACTCCATGTCTTAATTTCATCATTCTAGGGATCCTACATCTGTGGCAAGTAAGGAAAGGGAAAGAGAAGGGAAGTCGGGGAGAGAGAACGGAGGGGAGAGGAGGGAAGAGAAAAGAACAGGTTGGCCACTCACTTGCAAAACACAGAAAAGTCACGGAATTCCAAAGTAGTCAGGGAAAAACCAGGGGAAACTGAAATCAACCGAGCCTACCTTCATATTTGTATGCTGTTTGGATTAGGACACATATTTACAAAAACCGTTGGCAGCTGGGATTTTGCCCCGGACCCCACTGGGTGTCCACTGCACTCTACTGGACCCTTTAGTCAGTTCGAGTCTTTCGGTTGTTATAGCCACAAAGTGATGAATCCTGAAAGCATGGGGGCTACCTGGCCTGTTTTTGGTAACGTAAAGCACCATCTGTTAACCGCAGTGTTAAACAGTGTATCGATAGCCTGCTTACTGGAAAAGTCAGGGAATTTCATGTGCTCTGGAAAGTAGTCACTCTGCCTACAGTGCCATCATGCATGTGTATGCTTGCTTCTGTATATGCAGTTACAGCTTAGAAATAGTGGCTCATTAGTTACATATTATTGTCTTGCATTTGTGTGCTTTTGTAGGCCAGAGATGGTGCCAACAGTTCTTGACGAAGACGACAAAATGTACATTGATGACGAAGCGGTCCTGAAGCTGATAGCAAAATTTGATGAAGAGCATAAGTTTCGTCAAGTGATGACAACAACTAGTGGTGTTACTGAGCCTCAGATGATGACGACATCTAGCACTGTGATTAGTGAGTAGCTGCACTGTACCTTGTGATTAGTGCTTGCAAGCCCAGAATCCAGGATTAAGAAACGTGTAATCGTGGGATCTTGGCAATGTTTTGTCTTGTCCAGCTGTAGTGTGGCTTAGTGTTGTAACAATTAGGACGTTAGACTTGTGATCAAAAGATCAGGAGTTTTTTTGGATTGTGAGTTCAACTCCCGCTCAGGTCGCTATCAAGTGGTTACTACTTGGATGGGTGACGGTCTGCGGACAGGTAAATCATCTTGGTATATAACCAACACCAAGGTTAACTCAGCCTTCCATCTTTCCGTTCAAAAATGTCAACTTGCCCTATAGTCATCATCACAGCTCTGCAATTTTATTGTTGGTGCTCATCTCCCTTTCCAAGGCCCTGAGCCAGCAGTGAGCTGCAAATACAGCTTAGTTACGTGAGTAATTTAGGCCAGACTTCTCGCATATACTGTTGTAACATTTCTGGTGGCTAGGCCAGTACCAAATGCTTGATGACAGATGCACGTGTGTGCTATCAACTTGCTCTGGGGTTTGTTACTTGCCGGTGGACGAGCCGGCAGTCGAACCAGCGACCTCCCGATTACGTGACTTGTATGAAATTAAGCACTTGATGTTTGCTACACATTGTGCTGCTGTATCTGTGTCTAGCTCTGAATGCAGACAGCAGCAATGTGAACAGCATCGTTTGTCAGCAGTCACCAGAGCATGCTGCAGCAGCAACTGAGTCAATGGACTGCACCGAGTCGATGGATATGCTCACCGATGTCGTCAGTATCATTAACACTGACCTAGCCAATGCACAGGTAATTAGCAGTAATAAGGTTAAACGTTGTCTGTAGCTGTTTACAGATGTAACCCATCTCAGAGCTATCGATCATCGTCTGTCACATGGCTTCACAGTGAGTGACTCGATGCAGGTGAATACACCCTGCCTTCACACGAGACGGACAGATCGGTACTCCATTTACATGTGCCGGAGGAATGGAAGGCTGAGTTGACCTTGGTGGGTAGTGATAGCAACCTGACCGGGAGCTATATGCACGTTTCTTGCCTGTTGTTGTTGCTGCTGTTCTTGTTGATAGGGCGCCCTTATGTTTCTAACGGGAGATCTTATGCTTTTGCTTTGTTTTTTTTTAATATTTTATTTTTCACATCTCCGAAACTGGACAGCAAACCAAGACCAAACTTGGGGAGAAGGACGACCCTTATCTGGAAGGAATTGTGCCAAATTTCAGCGAGATCTGTTGAGGGATTTTGGAGGGAGGGACATTTTATGTATGCAAAATACTGTATATATCCAGCTCCACACTGAGCAACACATTATGGATCTATAATCCATATGATATATATCCATTCACTAGGTGGCGTCACCATGCAGTTGGTGGATAAATACACTGTGCTGTGTAAATTAATACAATTGCATTTGTGCTACGTGACATGCTATGAAGGAAGTTTCAACCCCAACATTTTCCCATCGTTTGGACCTATGGTACCAGGCGACCTCACGTTGGACTCTGCCCCAAATTTCCAGTTGTTGTGGATGCTGTAGTCTGGAGGTTCTCAGCTGGACCTGCAGCTAGTGGAAGCTGATAGTGCAACACCAGAGCTGAGGTCGTCAATTGATCAGCCGTTCTCACTGACCAGTAACAACAGTCTGGAGTCGTTATCATACACTGGAGCAGGCTCGGCCACTGGCAGTTTACACTGGTCACTCCAAGCTGCTGGACATTGGTCATTGTCCAGCAACAACACCACTGAGTCATTACGTGAGTTCTTGTTCTGTAGAAGAGTATTAAGGATTGATTGTATGAACGTCAACCAAAAGTTTAGTCTACTTTTTGTGCTAACTTAATTCTCTCTCATCTCGCTTGCTCCATGGGCTCAATGGCCATCGGTGTCTGTGACATATTTCATGACATGAGTCCATTTCTGCCTGTTCATCACCAAACTGTACAGGGTGTAGATATCTTTGTTGCACCAGTCCAGTATGTTGTCTCTCCATCTTTTTTTCAGTTTTCCTCAGTTGTTGACTCAACATTAAAACCATTGTATGAAACTAAACGTCGATCAAATCGACTTGAATCTACTTAAAACTTGAGTGGCAGATTTCTTCATCAGATACGTTTGTTTATGTGATAATTTGCATGTAAAATGACAAATTATAACAAAAGAACATACCCGCTCAAAGAAATGACTTACACGTGACCAACTTATACTAGACCACATCTGCTAGCAGTTTTTGCTGTAAATTTGATGATTTTTTAGTCAAAAATGTCGTCTTCCTTGTCTTTATTGTCTTTAATAACTTTAAGAACCAACATTTGTGATTATTTACCAGATAAGAAAAAGATAATTGCAAATGGCAGTTCACAGCAGAATTAATTCAAACATTAATGATTAATGCCCGACAGTTGCAATGCGAATGAATGTATGCATTTTTGCTTAATCTTTAGGGGAGTAGAAATTTTCTGATCGGTTTTCAGTTCACTTTCTTATCACTGGATTAGAAAAGATGTTAATCGGACTCAATTCTTAGCAAGGGTGGATTAAGAGAATTGATATTCCATAAACTTGTTTTTCAAGTAAACATGAACTCATGTATTGTCATACGCAGGAGTTGGCTCAGCGAGCAGTGATGAGTGGTCGGTGCCATGGTCGGTAGTGGGTCAGCATCAGCAGGCAGTACTATCAGGCTACGATCAGTTCCAATCACTGCCAAACACTGATATCCTATCAGCAGCAGCAGCAGTAGGCCTCACTGAGCCAGTGGGACTACAGTCTGCTCAACTGCACTCTCTCTCAGTGCTTGGTAAGATAAGCTAAGATACAGACATACGCAGCGGCATAAAGGGTTGAAGAAGTAGCCGAGGCATGCAGCAGAAATTTGCAATTTTCCAACAGACACGACAAATTTTTGACAGAGGAGACTACGAGTGCTCAAAGTTTTATTTTTGCTCCTAAATTTTTCCAAACTGAGAGTTTTTTGCCTCAAATTTTGCTTTTCTTGACAAAGTTTTCTGACAGCCCAAAATTTAGGGGGGGCAATTATCCCATGACCCCACTAGATACAATATATGGTGGAAAATCCAGGTATCAGTTATAATCAGTACACAATATATGGCAGACTGCTGCATTAAACTATCTGTGTTAATTATCCTGTACCTTAACGTTAGTCTAAATCAGTCCTTTTACACTGATTGCTGGCTTTGAGCAGCAATAGTTGTTCGAATGATTGTCACTCCAACAGAACTTAACAACAATGTTTGGATCGCATATTTTTTATTGTAACTCTGGAGAAAAGATGCAAATACAGGTTTATTGTATCTCAGATACTGCTGTCATAGTTTACCTACATACAAGATACATTTTTTCATATCATAGATAGTTAGATACATATCTAGATACTAGAACCCTGGTGGCATAACAGTTCGACTTACAATTGCAAGGTCATGGGTTTCACTCCTGGTCGGGTCACTATCAAGTGGCTAATACCTGGATGGGTGACCTACTGCGGTATATAACGAACACCAAGGTCATCTCAGCTTTCGATCCCTCCAGAGAAGGTAAATCATCGAGTACCAGCTTGTCTGGTTGGGGTTAAGACTGGGTGCATTAGCCCCCTGTCGGATGGATGGCAGATAATTGTGTGATCACATATGGCAGTGCAATGGGTTTTCCGCAAATAGGTATATACATGACCTTTTGTTGCATTTCAGATACTACGCAGCACTGCTCACTGGAGCTGGCTCAACTCCATTCTCTACAACCAGTGGGCACAGCCAGCGATCAGTTCATTGCCACTGGCTATAACACTGCTGCTGCTGGCAATGACAGCATGACATTCGTTGATACATTGGAAGCACCAGGGATGGCTTGGTACAACAGAGCGACGACGCCATCATCAGTGCACTATTGGACACACGACAACAACTTGATGTCGCCTTCTGCCCGTCCCCCGGACATCACTGCTGCACCGATCCCGGCGTGTGTCAGCAGCGCCAGCTATGATGGTACGATGATTTGTTATTATAATATTTTCATATTGAACGTCATGTTTCTTTTATGTAAAACATGTTGACCTTTACTGCTGAAGCTTGCCAAAGCTTCAGGGAGATTTCTATGGTCTCTGGCTTACGGGAATGCGCTATGAGCCCACTTGGTGGTCTGAGTGCTGGATGCTGCCTTCAGGTGGTGTCCTCTCCAAAGGTAATGTAAGGTCATGTTTCTGTATGTTTGATGAATATTTTTGCCTAAAAAGAAAGAAATGAACTGCCGTTTTAGCATTCTTTGTAAAAGGTCACCCCAAACTTCTTGAAATTTAGCTAGTATGCTTGACTGGTTGTGGGAAGTCGACAAGCCACATCTACTGTTACTTTTACAGCTTTTTATGTCACAGCTTTTGCCAGTTATCTTTCTGTCAGATGTTCTCTTGTAATCTTGATTCTCTGTTGCTACTTGCTACTTTGTACTTTAATATCCTCTTTAGACATTTTATTTCCGAAATGATTTGGGGATGATGACTGAATGTTTGGTTTGTTTTGCAGACTTTGAGGAGGACGAAGCAGAACAGAGAGGAAGTAAAGGAACCCGCTCAAAACGAGGTACACGCTAAACCATCATGCATCAGTCATCTGTTGATATTAAAGTTTGAAATGACCTCGAAGATTCAGAATTAAGAAAAACTTGGACCCCGATTTCATCTAGTAATTCTGTTGCCAAATTGCTGCCACAGAGTGCCAACACAATCTTATTTATTTGTTCATTGTCACGATATCTCTGTAAAATTTCACCAGTGTCTATCCACAACTTGCAGATGACATTGCAAAGCGTCAGTTCCATGCTCTGTCTGCTAATTGTAAAGAGTCCTGAAAGATGATCCAGGATTTGTGAAAGAATCTGCTAAATTATCCCCAAAATGCGAACAATTGTTCCCTGTGCCCTGCCCCACCTCTTTCAAAATTTTTTGAACATTTATTCGCAACTTTTGGAGGATGTGTGTAAATTGTGAATTTACCGTTACAATTACAATTGGGTAATTACCCAATTGTAATTGCAATGAGATGTGAGCTTTAATTATATTTTTATTGTTTTTTTTTGCAGAGAAATAATGTTGTAAATCTGTCAGTACTTGATAAAATGATGAAGTTGTGAAACTTAGGTGTGTTTTGTCTGTGGCAGGGTCAACAAGTAGTACAAGGTCAGGCAAAGCAGTTGACAGAAGTGGGAGGAGGACTTGATGGAGCAAACTGTGTGAATGACAGTTTGACAGAAGTGGAACGAGGAACTAAGTATTGAGTTCAAATGAAATTTAACACAGCTTTGAAATGTAACACTTTGAGTATAAACTTTTGACTCAAAACGATGTATGCTGCTAAAAATTGTTGGATAAAATTTTTGCGACAGGCAGCATTTTGTCTTTTGTTCTGCTTTTTGACAATTCCTAAAAATTCTTCACCATAGTAGCAAATAGCATGCAAAAAAATGTGAGCGGGATTTTTTATGATGGTCATGTACAAAAAGTGCACTAATAATTGTACCTTTAGTAGCCATGAAATAGCCATTGTACCTTCACCTGTGTTTACTGGTGACAGTTGCACTCATTTTTACGGCAGCCATCTGTTATTCAACTGACCTTATTTTATACCAAAAAGCAAAGATGGTGGCTGCTAAAAGGAGGTACTTATTGCTCGCTCCCTGAAACAGACAGAAACCCAAGTTCATAATTCCCGGGTCTCTCGGATTCGAGGGGGGGCAATACATAATCCTACAGGGTGGTATGAAATAAAGTGGAGCATTTTGATTTTTGTTCTTTAACATGTTTTAAGCTGCAAAGTCAGTTTTGCCAGCACTGCACCAATCAAAGGTGAGAATTACGAGTTGCGTGTGAAATTTATTTTTAGGTGATTTGTGGATGCCAGTATTTGTCTCAGGCGTTTGGACTCTGTATCAAGAGCAGAATAGCAAAATATTGTACCTTCAGTTGTTTATGGCAAAATGTCTCATCTACAAAATTGTTCAAAATTCTGCTTAAATATTTATTTCATTACAAAATGAATTGTGGCAAGCAAAATCTCTAAATGTGTTATCTATTCACAAAGTTTACCAGAACATTAAAAGCATCGTGGTAAAAGTCAGAATTAATGCATCGCATGGATTCATTTGTCTCTAAATGTCATCAACAACAGATAGGACGTTTCGCCATTTTACCCTCGATATGTTCCATTTTCTTTTGCATTACCCGGGCGGGGTGTGTATATATATGTTAATGCGTTTATCACATTGTTAATTATTTGTTATTGATATCATTGTGTTGTTATGTATACTGTTGTAATTTAGAGTGTGCTTTGTTTCAGTTAATTGTTCGGTGTATGTGTGTACATGTCCTTAAATCATTGACTCATTCATTCATTCATTCTGTACAGCAGTTTTTCCACACTACCTCTTGAAAAAAAACGTCTCCCGTTATGTACTGTACAGAGCCAGCCAATGCCTTTATGGCAGAGGGGCAGAGGGAATTGCCCACCCTAAATTTCGGGTTGTCGGAAAATTGTCTTTTTGTCCGAAAATTTGTGTCCAATCCATAATGCAAAATTGTGGGCTGAAAACCCCCATTTAGGTGGGGGGGGGAATTCAAGGGCAGAATTGAAATTTTGAGTACCCATAATCCCTGCTGTCGGAAATTTGTAACTGTGGGAGTTCTGTCAGAAGTTTGCAGTGTTTGTTGGAAGTTTGCAGCTACCTCACCCGTCTACTTTTTTTTCAACCCCCAATGCTACTGAAGCCAGCCAATGCCAGACTGCATGCCGAGTTGACAGCAGTCCTACTGCCTGCTGGTGTGTGTCTATCTTGTTAATTTCTGTTTTCCAATAGACAGCATTCTGAAATTAATGCCTGTCTGGAGGATAACAGGGAAGATTATTAGAACTAACATTATTGTTATTACATATGCATGCACATGGAGTTCTTACAATTTTAGGTTTAGCTCACATTTTGTGTTTTGTGTTTCTGTAAAGGTTAAACCTTTTGTTTCGTTATTGTGTGTGTGCATTTTGCCTGGAAAGGCCGTCCTCGAAATGACCTATACTGTGTCGGGTGGGACATTAAACCCTACTCACTCACTCACTCACTCTTCATCTGCATAGATCACGGGGGTGTTTAACAGTGCATGGTACACCATAATGGGTGCAGAGCATAAGCATGTAAGTGCAGACTAAGTCCAGGTTCCAAGCTCCTGCTGGGGGCTAGGGGTAAAGCCCCCTGAAGCCAGAATGGTAACTTAAATAAAAGTGATAGTCACTACTTGACACGACTTTATATGAAAATTTAAAATTGAATTTTTAGTAATCGTTAGAATGTTTTAGATAGCCATTAATCGTGATTAATTGTTAACTTAGCTCTATATTTAATAATCTGTATCTTTGTAACAGTTGATCTTGTTGCGGCATACTGCTTACTTACCTTACATAGACAGCCAACTCGTGCAGAATATTTGTGTACACACATGTACAATACAATGTACATCATTTGTACATAAGTAACAGTATAGTTATTGTGTGGCTGACTGTTTCGATGTATTTTTTGCAAGACTCGGAACTTGTTTGTTTGTTAACTGTTTTTATCTCTGTATTATTTTAATGTACAGTACACGTTGTACATAAAACTTGTTATATGTATATGGGACAGCAGCTGCTTTGTCGACTGTGGCTGTTTGTTTGATGTGATCTGTGTACAGTGTATATGAAGATCAGCGCTGTTTTGATACCTGACTGTTGAGTTAGTTCATAATAGTACACTGCACTAGCTCCTACGTTATTCCGTGTTCGTATGATGAAGCTGCTTCAACGAGCTGGCCGTCTTGTTGATGGTGCAATAGGGCAAACATTCACATTGTCCATTTGCTTAACTGCCCAAAAAATCTTGCATTTTGTGGACAAAAACAGCAAATTTTCATAATTGTAACACATTAAGTTATTCACCTGCAAAATCTACGGCTTTTATCTACAGTGTGCAGGATTTTTTAGCTAAGCAAGTGGACTAGCAAAGCTTTAGTTGAGCCACCCATCTTGTCGATTGATTGAGCTAACTTTATCATAGCTGTGTTTTGGATGGCCTAACAACCATGAACAAGTTTAGTGCGCCACGGATAAATATATTATAAATATGCTAATGATAATAATACTTTTAATAGTTTTAATACTTTTAGCTAATATTTCTGTTTGACGGCACGGCAGACGGAAAATTTGTTTTGTTGTATTGATGCAATATACTAGTGAATTTGTTTTTTGTGTTTCGGCTTAGAGTATCTAATTATCCGTGGCGCATATAACTTGTTTGTGGTTGTTAGGCCATCCAAAATGCTGTTCATGTAACAGGGGTATGGTATGACACTCATGGTGTAAAAATGTCTCTTATTATATAAAATAAAATATGTGGTGGTGTAAGTTCTGTGGAAGTGAAGCAAGTAAAACTCAACATAGATGTAGCGATATCGTATTTGCAAGTCACTTGCAATATATAACACTAATATATACACTATACAGTAGCTTATGTGTAGGCATGTATCTACAAGCAGTATGAGAAGAATTCACGTGATACAATGCACGCAGACAGGGTAAATGCACAGCAGTAGCAGACAAACAGTTGCATTAGATGCAAATTTACAGCAGCCAGTCCAAGTCAACCAGAACTACAGTTTATCTACATGCATAGTCTGTGTGAACATACGGCAGGCATGGCACATTTTAACAGCTAGAGAAACGACTATCACCTCAACCAGTTCTATTACTAATCCGTAGTAAGTATGAATGACTCGGACCACTGGCATAGAAATAGGGAGGTGGCACATTCACCCCCAGGAGTATACACACTTAGTGTCCGACTATAAGCTCATTTTCCAATGTATTCCGATTATTATCCACGTAGAAGTGTTAAAAATCCACATCAATTTCTCACAAAAAATCCCAAAAATTTCTGGAGAAGGGGCACAGACTTTAACCTTCAAGTGCCCCCTCCCCTATATCCAGTTCATGGCTGCGCCACTGACTCAGACTGTCAGAGAAATGACTGTATCAGTTCGACCAGCTCTATGGCTAGCCTGTAGTCGGTGTGGTCGTCTGGCAGGCGACTGATGATGTGCTCTATCAACGTTGCAGTAGCACTCAATGAAGGGTTAACACATCGCAGCCGACTCACATCCTGAACATACCATTCGCTACATTTTCACCAGACATCAGTGGTATCGCGGCAGGGGGCCCTAAATTATGGATTGTTGGAAAATGATATTCTTGTCGAAAAATCGAAAATTTTCGTCCAAAAATACAAAACGAAAACCTGATTTTGGAAAAATTTTGGCGAAAATTAAAATTTTGAGCACACGATCTCTATTGGAAATTAGCAATGTCAGAATTAGCAATGTCAGAAAACCACAACTTGCTGGTCCGCGCACTTTCTTAACCCACGACACCACTGCCAGATACAACAAGCAGTCTAGCATACTATACTATATTACAATTTGGTCACTTAATCAGGGAGCTATCTGTAACTAAGCATTCTGCAAAAAAAGCTAATTCAACAAGTGTCAGAAACAATGATGCATGAAAATACGACATAACAGACTTGTGTGTATTGTAACAAAGTTTTGTGTGTAGCTTTCTCTTGCATACTGTGTATTCTATAGGTTTTATTTCTAGGTTTTATTGTGTACTGTTTTTATTCTTTGTGTGTGTGTGTGTGTATGGGTCATGTTGCCTGATTTAAATAAAATGGAATGGAATTACTCTTCCACGAAAAGTGCTTTATACTCACTAAAAAAAACTACTGATTTTGACTGCCTAGCCGACTGGGTGCATAGCCACTCGATGCCTGGGGCATCTTGTTCTCAGCACACGTGTGGCCCTCTGGTCTGTAGACATTGGTCTATTCTGTGTGTTCTACGTTCTACACATTCTCTCCACATTCCACCACCTTAACCACCAATGGCGATCTTGCATCGACATTTAAATTTGTCTTCTGCTACTGTTCAGAAAGTACAAATTCTTACAACTTTGTGTAGTGTCTTGCAGAGCTTCAGTGGCAATCGTGCATGAATCTTATCGTGTATATTACAAGTAAAAACGAGCAAAAAACTAGTGATAATTTCAGACAGAAAGGTGAGAGAAAGGAGAAAAAAGAGAAGAGGAAGGAAGATAAGGAAACGGAAAACCCCACAAAAACCTCTCACCGCCCTTGGGCTGATCAGCAACACATCCTTCAAAATAGAAAGAGACAGACCATGGAGTGTAGCCATGCAGAGACGGCAGGCGAACATTTGGCAAGACGTTCCACACTGCCAGGAGGATCACAGTTGTAGATGAAATGAGCCAGACGACAGCCGACGATGACCAACAACTCACTGGCCACCACAGCGTGAGCATTCACCGACAACAGCATCTGTACACACAGTATCACTATACACTCACAAGCGTAGCTAGAAACTGGAAGTTGGGAGAGACAGTTTAAGGCTAAAAGCACCGAAAATCAAAGCTGAAGGCCAAGAGCAGGGGTAGGATTCTTGGAGAGGGACAGTAAACGCTTTTTTGGTCATGAAAAAGCCCTGATAATGTTAGTTTACCTGCACAAATTTGCATTTGAGACTAACGTTGGCTAATGGTAGAGCCCTACTGCTTCGACTCTGCTCATAAAACAATGAGTAATGTTTGTTGACCTCGGAGCTGATTATAAAAGTGCTTGTTAAAGTGCTTATCTCCTCCAAGACAATTAATACAAAACAGCAATTTAAAAGGCATGTGTGAATTTGTTACTTTATAATAAAAATAATGATTAACTAAAATTCTTTCTATCCTAACATCCTAACGTTAATAGCTGCTATAACAGACACACATTGAGTGAATGCTTAATCTCTGCAGTCTACTATAGACCCCTAAGCCGGCTAGTCGTGAATTTGACGACCGGCTTAGCATTTTCGCGGCTAAGGTTCCGGCTTAGCCGCGATTTTCGCGGCGGCGGCGGCGGCTTAGCAAAATCACAGTGGGGCGGCGGCTAAGTTGGCGGCTTAGGTGTCTAGTCTACTACATTCATTTGGTAAAGCTAATAAAACAGTACAAAGTAATCTCTGTTGACTGACCTCTTGCGCAATCTTGTCGAGTCCGCTGCAGTAGAGTTCCAGGACGTAATGTCTCATGAGAAAGTCAATGCTGACATCGAGCAGCGGAGCGAGTTTGAGCACCAGCTGCGGCCACTTTATGTGCACACCGCTAGCACCAGTACCAGTACTAGCAGTAGGACTAGCACTAGTACTAGCACTAGTGCTAGTGAGATGAGACCGAGCTGGGCTGTCTGATGCTGTTGCTGCTATGACAGACTGTGTAATGATACTGCACAGAAACTACACACAGACACACAAAATAATAACAATAGCATTAACACTAGTAGTAGCACTACTACTAGCGCTAGCAGTAACACTAGTGAGTGAGCGATCCGATCAGTCTGATGTTGCAGAAAAACTGCACACACTCATAATGCACTGATGAGAGGCGGTTGAAAAACCCAGGAACAATAAAAAAAGTGTTAACTAAGCTATTCCATTCTGTGCAATGTAAAAAAATGATATTGCTCTTCGTGTTGTTGACAAAAGGTTTGCTTCTTAAATGCCCAGGCAAAAAAAACAAATGACCGGCAATCCATGATACTCCATCGGTGACCAAAAACTGCTGAGCATGGCCAGCCAGCAAGTAGGGGATCGAAAAATCAGTTGCCTGGCAGGTGTTTAGGCGATCGACTTAATTGATCGCCTTAAACAACAAGCACTAGTTAAGTTACTATGGAAGTAAAACCTACGTTGTGACTCGTGGCTAACTAGCAACTTACAGCAATAAAGTGGATCATCAGTATCAGTGGCAAGTAAAGTGATCAGTGCTTTCAGTTTCGGTATAATGGCCAACGTTCAATCAATACCGCTAATAGTGACTCAGAAAACCTTTCCGCAAGAAAAAGTACACGTCATCAAAAATGTTACAGCAACACAAAAAGGGAAAAAACCTTTGAGCGAGCTTCAATGATATTATCGTCTATAATGTCTGACAGCAATGCCACTGAGTGAAGAGGCCGGAACAACGCATTCTTGCCCTACAAATGCAAACATGTTTAGTCGTCATCACTACCATCTGCCTATAACATTAAGTATTAAAAATACGCATCTTTCTAGAACTAAATCATTTTTCAGACAGCGCACATCAAAACGAAATACATGAATCCAAAACCATACACAAGTTTATCCACAACTTCTGGAAAAATACAATAAAACGTACGAACAGAACAGCAATGGTGCAGAGTACTTTCGTATTATTCACACTAGTATTTACAGTCTCTTGCTTTCACTCTTAATAAATTATTTTTATGAGATTACTTCAAATGAGTGATATATATGTGGTTGCCTATTGTCGATCCGTGTTTACGCTGACTTACATAGCACTGTTACCCAGAGGTGATCTGAAAAATCCAAACGTAATACTGATCGTTAGTTTAAAAGGCTTTATTTCCTTTTTCTTTCTAGTTTCTCTGTCAACCAGTATATATTACTTGCTACAATATAGTCAATATACACCGTGTCTCAAAAAAACAGTCAAAATTGTTTTTTGCTATAACTTCGTCAAATTCCCACCAATTTTAATAGTTTTTGGCACAAAGATGGCCAAAACGATAAAATTATATAAGGTGTACTTATTTTTCACCTCACCTAATTTGTGTCAGCACACTACCGTGTGAAACGCAGATGCCTAAATTGTTACACTTCACAGTGGTTATTTGTATCTGATTGCTTACTTTTGCATCATCAGTTTGACAGAGGGTGCCACGTGGTTTAATAATTTTGTGGTATTAAATATTTTAAGGTAAAAACAGCAAAACAGCAGACAACAAAACAGCTGACTGATGAGCTTAAAACACGTCTAATCGGTAAGTGAATGTCGTTTGATTAGTCGTTTGTTGATCAGCCAGTGGCGTTGCATCTAAGCTATTGTCTTTGTATGCGGGGCCAGCTTTCGACATAAATTCTGATGATTTGCAAGTAAGCTGTTATACAAACTTATGATTCTGCTAAATAATTTACACTGATATTTATTTTGTGCTTAATTAAGTCGTTACAGTGTTTACTTTGTAAATAACTCAGCGTTACGCAACAATTTGGAACATCTATGTTTCACATGGTAGTGCATTCACATAAATTAGGTGAGGTGGAAAATGAGTGCACCTTCCATAATTTCATTGTTTTGACCATCTTCCTGCCAAACATTATCAAAAAAGTAAAAATTTGACAAAATTATGACAAAAACAATTTTGACTGTTTTTTTTCTGAGACACGGTGTAGATGAATATATTGACTCAGTACCTTTGTGTCATGCAGTGAGAATGGCCGGATAGACTTGAGTGAAAAAACGAGGATGGCGTGTAGCAGTGTGCAAAACACAAAGTGGTGCTCAACAAGCCAAGTGTTCACCGACTTCTGTTCCACGGCAAGCTCTACCAGACTTGTGGGACCTTGAACTGCACTCCATATGTCTTCTACCAACGGTGATACTAGTGCCACCTGGTCACTGCCCAGTTCCACACGAGCCTGCAACATATTTAACGCACACCATGATCATGTTCCAGTTAATGTACATTGTACACCCTGATCACAATGTATTTAATGCGTACCCTGTTCTACCAGATTTGTAAGACATTCAACAGCACTCAAGATGTCTTCAACCAATGGTGATACCACAGGGACCTGGCCCAGTTCCACACAAGCCTACAACATGTTTTATGCACACCCTGATGATGTTGTATTTAATCAAAACCGATCATCTGTCAGTCCAACATGCTCTAGTTTATATACAGCGTGTGCCAAAAAAATGACCAAACTTGTTTTTGTCAGAACTTCGTCGAACCTCCACCAAATTTGATAATTTTTGGCACACAGATAGCCAAAACGACAGAAATATGTAAGATACACTCTTTGTGCATCTGACGTAATTTATGTCAATGCACTACCGTGTAAAACGCAGATGTTCTAAGTTGTTGCATAATGCTCAGTTGTTGTCTCCGTAAAACTTCTAATGACTTAATTATGCACACAATAAACTAAAATGTGATATATTCAGCAGATTTATAAGTTTTTGTAACAACTTGCTTCCAAATTATCAGAATTTATGCCCAAAGTGTATGCAATGGCTTAGACGTGATGCAGGGGCATCATTTAGGGGGTGGGGAGCTGGAAGGCTCTACGGACCCCCAAGGATTTACGATTTTAGTTTTTTCCCTGTAAATCGTACCTTTGAAACAGTGTTACTGCTGCAAAAACAATACGTTACGCAAACACAGACCCCCAAAGATCACTGAGATCCCCAACAATTTACTGAAATGACGCCACTGGCGTGACACCACGGCTGACAGCGGCATTAACGATCAACTGATCAAAATGCACAGCACTCATTCATGGATAAAATGTGTTTTAAGCTCATCAATCAGTTATTTTGTTGTCTGCTGTTTTCAGTGTAAATTGTTAATACCACAAAATTATTAAACCCCACGGTGCCTCTTGTGGAACTGATATTGCACAAGTGAGCAATCTGATACTGATAATCACCACATGATGTAACAATTTGGAGCATCTCCATTTTACACGGTAGTGCATTGACATAAATTACATGAAATGGACAATGAGTGTACCTTACATACATGTTTCTATCGTCTTGGCTATCTGTGTGCCAAAAATTATCAAATTTGATGGAGATTTGACAAAGTTCTGACAAAAACAAGTTGGTACTTCATGTCATCGTGTTGTTAATGACACCATCAGGACTGCACCAAAAAGTAAGACTCAAACTTTTTTCTTTGACAGACTGCAGTCAGATATTTAGTAAGCATGTTATTACAAATTTTCCACATAATGTGCCAGTGACAGAATCTTGAAAATTAGTCAACAATACACAGTGTGCACTACATAAGGAGCTCGATATTCTGAAAAAGCACAACAAACAAAAACAATAACAACAAGTTCTTCCTGTATAATGATATTACAGCCAAAACATGATAAAGTATTTATGAAAAAAAACTGTTCAGTTTATACAGTGTAAGGGTGACATCGTGGTTGTAGATACAAAACAGCACAAATCACAATTTAATAATTCAAACTTTACCATTACACAGTCAGCAAAGTTCTTCTGACATTGACATTAACCACGTTTTTTACATAAATATTTGCAGTTTTATTGCCGTTGGAAGTAATCTGGAGCTGAATAAAATCTGGCAGTAGAATAACCACTACAACTATTACCACAACTATTGCTACTCCTATTTCTACTTTGATTATAAGGAACCCTTACTTTACTATTACCATACTCTACCCATACCAGAACTTACCTTACCACTATTGCTACCATAACCCTACGCCTACACTACCATGTCCTACCCCTACCTCTACTACTACTACTACTACTGTGATGGAAGTCACATTTTTGACAAACCATAATAATAATTTAAACTGACCCAACACTAGCATCCATGATGTCTGCTGGCGTCGTCATAAACACTCTCAACTTTCACTAAATTTAACGACTCAAAATATGTCTGTTTCATCTCAACACCAACTTTACTTTTCGCCAGTATTCTATTTATTTTATTGTGCATGAAGTAAATTTTAAATTGGTTTTATCTTAGAATACAGGCTACTTCGCTTAGTTCTATGGGTTTACTATCAAAAACGTTCACAGCGGATGGAGGTCCTATCTCGGTTTAAGCAGCAGAAGATTCTGTCATTAACTTTTAGAATGTCATACCAATCTAGCGTCTAATTAGTTAATTATAGCAATGTTAGAAAATGTGGAAATGTTTTTGTTGGTAGATAATAACGATTTTTCATATATTTAATGCATGATTTTTGTGAGGTGTGCAAGTGCGCTTTCGAATAACTGCGCACGCACACTGCCCATACCAAAATAAACCACCTCGAAAACACCCCATCCGATGCAAAGATCTTCAATATACCTCTTACGTAAGCTGAGATCTAACCCATTATGTCCCAAATTTTTTTGCCATGGCAACGAGAGTCGCTCGGGGAAAAATTCGGTTGGCAGCATTCGATGGCCCATTCCCGAGAACCCCCTATTGATGCAAAAATCTTGCAGATATCTCTTACACAGACCGAGTTATAGTCAATTTTGTCCCAAATTTCTTTGCCATGGCAACGGGGGTCGGCAGGGGAAAATTTAAATGACACCATCGGATAGCCTGGGGTTGAAAATAGGGGGGGTAGGTGCAAACAGCGCGCAATTATCTTTTGAGGCCGAGTTACGGCCAATTTTGTCCCACATTTCATTGCCATGGCAATGGGGGTCAATCAGGGGTAAATATAAATGACACCGTTAACTTGGCCGACCCCGAAAACCATACCCTAAAACCAAAATTTACGACTCTATCTTACACATAGCCGGAGTTATGATGGTTTAAAGCATTGTCTAATTTTCCCCACAGGCGCCATTGTAATTTTTCATATTTTTGTGAAAAAATAGGTTAAAATGTAGAATTTAAATTTGTAACCCCCAAAAGATACTTCCTTCCGCGAAACCGCGTCATATGAGTCATTGTGCATTAAAATCAGTTCAGTCGTTTTTTCTGTAGAGGACTGGAAGTGAAAAAGGAAAGGTACAAAAAGTTACGCAAACATTATATTTCTCCTATTCGTGGGGAAGCCCCCCCCCCGTGAACGGATTTTCACCAAATTTTGCACATCAGGAGATATGCCAGACATAATCACCTGTGCAAATTTTGGTGTGAAAAATTAAGGGGCTTGGGATATACGGGGGGGTCAAATTTTGGGTTATCCCATTGAAATGGCTGGTCACCCTTACAACAGTGCTGCACTACCGCGCAGCCTGTGATGGTTGAGAACAAGCAGCAACTTGCCTGAGCCATGATTTCCAATAGTTCGATGGTATGAGACATAAACTGCTCTAGTGCCACTTCACTTAGACCAACATCCTACAACATTACACTACAGTGTACAAAGCATTGTTCCAGTTATGTGCATCATCATTGCATTATACACACAAACTGAATTATTACAGACATTATTTTGAGCTGCGGCAATTAACGATTAATGACGTGATTCATGATCATAAAGTTTTAACATTTCTGATCAACTATTAATAGCAAGGCAACAGCGATTGTTAAGAATGCTCTTGTGAAACAGATACTCGACTGAATACAACCAGACAAAGGAATCAATAGATGTCTTCCACAAATGAGTAGAGTCCACATTTTTCCATGGAAAATTTTGCCAAATTCCATGAGCCAGTTTGCAAAAATTCCACCGCTGACTGCAGCAAAATCGTCCAAATTCTGCGGCCTCCCATTTGTAAGTAAACTGAGCTCTATCCTGTTCGAAAACTTTTCTGAAGAGCCGGCTGGCATAGTGACATTGTGCTGAGTTATGCTAGCAACGTACAAAGAAAACTATGTATCTTCTTCATTTTAAAAAGCAATCTGTCAAGTTGCGTTGCATTTATTTATGATTGTGCCATATTGCGATAGCTATTAGTAGGACTCACAGCTTTTGGCAGTTCAGTTTGATTTTTTTCGAGATGAAAATATGTCATAAAGTCAAAAATCGTACTAATCGCCGGTGAATTTTCCTTTCCTGCAAAATTCCACAAAATTGCGGGAAAATATCAGAATTCCGTGACTCGGCTCAAAATTCAGCAACCCGTGGAAAACTGTGGGCCCTACAAATGAGCTAATATGCATGCCTGAGAATACAACAAAATGTTAACACCAGTAAAAACTTACTCTTCTGCAGAGCCGATCTTTTGGAGCTTTTCCAACCTGCAAAAATACAACCTTAAATATTTTCTCCTTAATATTCCTTCTTACCACCACAGGTGACATACAGGGCAGAATGGCATCAACATGTGGCCCAATTAAGGTCCAAGGTAAAGTAGGATTTCGAACAATTTTATAGTCAGAAAGACTAGATATTGAATGTGAAAATACTCCACTTTTTGCCAAAAATTAACAATGTGTACAAAAGTATTTTTTCAATTTGTGCTAAAAAATTACCTCTAATGGCAAAAATTTTTGGGTCTGAACACTAGTCCACGCAAGACACTACAGCAGACTAAAAGTAAGTAATGTTTGTTACCTTATCCATGAGAAATGCAGCCGAAGACAGTTTCTTAGCAATGAACATGTGCCACATCATTGTAGCAAGTCCTAAGACACAGGTTACAACACTTTCATGACAGAAGTAACAACACAAGTATTTAATTAATTAACATGACTGATAATGACACATTAAAAAATAAGCAACAACAACAACAACCATGTATACATGCAAAAATGCCTGATAAGGTGATGAGCAGGGGCCATATGCATACATAAAGTCTTTCCCTAGCCTTAAGGTCCAGTGGGCAGCGCTGATCTCTGTTTCCTTAGCCCTCAGCGAGACACCAGTTTTACACTGCAAGAATGGATAAGCAGCTAGTGCATCACGTGGTGTGCCTGTTTACGTCCCAGCTTTCGTTGGTATTCATTGTGCCTACCCACACAGGGATGGCCAGGCTGAGCTAACCTGGGTGGCTGGTTACATACCAGGATGGTTTACCCGCCTGCTGACGGTCACCCATCCAAGTACTAACCGGGCTCGGCTTTAACTTTGTTGATGTGACCAATGACATAACCAACTAAGCCAAACCACCAGTCCACCACCTTATGCATAACAGAGCATTAACTTAACTTCCAGACTAAAACTGATTTACTTCAGACACAAAGCTAAGTCGGTAAGCTGCTACTAGCTGCTTGTAGGCTGGCCCAGTTGGACAGATAGTTATTAGCCGACCGACACTGACGTCATTGGCACACACAAACTGGTCATAAATATTGCAGCATGCTCTGCTCTGTGGTTAACATGGACAGAAGTTAGCCCTGAGTGAAGCTTGAATGTCTAGTTGGAAGTCGTTAGTAACATTACCGTGCTGAAGTGACGCATTCTCAACCGCCCGCAGGTAGACAATTGCTTGCTTCAGTGCATACGTCACCTCCGGGTCACGGTTCCATGTGACAACGTACTCCCAAACACAGTTTGACATCAGAGTGTCTGTACTCAGAGTCAATGGAAGCCGACACTGCACGTACTGCAGATGCTCTATAGCAGCAACACATAACAGCAGCAATGTACCGTACTGGGTTTACGGTAGTAGTGTAATGGTTAAAACGTTAAACTTGTGATAGAAAGGTAAAGGTTGTCAATTTGTATAGCGCATCGTCGTGTACGACGTACACCTCTAATGCGCTTTTCGTCACTAACCAGAGCCGTCGATCGCACAGCCGCCGCGTGCAGCCTGCAAACACAGGCTGGCGCACCGGCCGATCAGGCAGACCAGTCAGCTGTACTAAGGTCCGTAACGTATTAGCACGCATTAGGAAAACATACTCAGACGGCACGATGTGTTCTTCGTTGAAGACGACGACGACGCTGGCTTTAAACTTGACCACCGTGTCGCGATCAGTGTGGGTCATGTTTGCCAGTCGCGGCTGAACGGCTGCCCAGAGTATCCGAGCTACGTGATCGTAGTGACGCAGGGCGCCTGTGAACACCAGTCTGAAGCACTGCGACCTCCGCACGTGTGAGTCGAACATCATCAATGTACGGTCGGTGATGAGGCTGAGTGATGGTTGGTCGTGCAGCTGGTCCAGTAGTCGGGAGAGTTGGCGCGCGCTGGGCCGGACCGACTGCTGACGCCGCGCGTCCAGTACGCTGCCGTTGTCCGCCATGAACCACAACACTTTCGTCAACGACACCCTGACACAGACAGACAGACACACTGTAGTCAGCATTTTGAACTAACTGCTTAACGTTAAATCGCCGATAGTCAACTACAGTGCTCTCTCACAGCTCTCGGTGCTCGTCTGCGTTTCCATGGCCCCGAGCCGCCGGCAGTGAGTGCAAACACAGCTCCGTTATAAGGGCGGAGGGCCAGTCCTCTCCACTATACTGCTGTATTCTTCCCGGCCCGTACTAAATTGTACTGCTTTGTGACAGCGGCACGTGTGTAAACAACTCACCCGGCAGTGCACTGGTCAAGAGTCGAACCAGCAACCTCATGGTCACCAGTCCGGCATGCTACCGCACACCATCTAGCCACCACAACTAATTTCTTTTTAAAGAAAAAACATTTCGCATAGAAATCTGGGTCCATTGCGTTGGAGCTCATCGGGATATTAATCAAACTAAAATATGGCGAAAACGAGAACGAGGCCAGTGAAACGCAGTAAAGTTTAACACTATATATTTGACATACAGTCGTCACAAAATGATTTTCATTTTGAAACCAAGTTATACTCTTAGTTTACCAAACGCAAAATTACCTAGGCCTATACTGCTCTTATATGGCATCAGTCAACTCTCAACATCATCATCATTTTATTCGTTGCTACGAAGTGACAATGTGTACAATGTCAGTGAGTTATTAATTACTTTCTGCATCGTCGAGGCACGAGGTCAAAATGCATAAAATGAGCACAACGTCATGGGGCCGAGAAGGAGAACGAGGCCAACAACGGAGACAGAGAACGAGACCTCGAAATTTGGCCCCGAGAACTTAACATCACGGTAATCTCTATTCTGAACTAATTTCTAGATTTAAACTGCTATATAAATTCGCTGTGTGTTTTTTTACGACAACCGCTGCTGCCTTCTTTGAACGATTTCCGTTCACCTCTGGATGTCGCAAAACCGTAATCATTTCAAATAAGGTGTTACCAGTCGTTTTATTCGTGTAATATGTCACAAACTTCAAATAACACGCAGTTCCCGAACTTACATTTTCTCCACCAAAAACTGTTCTTCATAAGCCACAAACGGCACAGTGACAGTAGCGCGGTCCGTTTCTACAAACAACAAAATAAAACAGCGCGCAAAACAAATGCATGTAAACTGTAAACGTTTTTACACACAGTGAACAAAAGACTTTTATTACAATGACTGCGACAACGACGACTCCAAACCCGCCTGTCTCTTCAGGGTATTGTATACTGAACGCCAGCATCAAAACCAGCATATTATTCCCCAGTTTCTTACTATCCGAGAAGTAAATTTTTTGTGTCTATTTATATTCGAGCCAGGAGCCCCTATGGCAACGACATACAAACAGACAGAGGAACGAGCAAGACGTGTAATGCAGCCCAATGAGACGACCGCGCTATAAGCAAGTAGACTATTACTCACCGTTACGAATCAGCGATTGCAGCAGAGAAGGAAGCTTCGCCTTGGCAGCAGAAGAAATTCGCTCGCGGACGAAGAAAACGAACGCGCGCTTTCGATTGTACAGCATCGTCTGGTCGGACAGAAGCGAGTAGACTCGTGACGCGTGTGTAGAGAATGAAAGAAGCAGACTCTGCAGCTGATCGGATGTTGGTTCGGACATGCCCGGTGATCCCGGTACAACGACAGACGACGAGTTGTAGACGAAGTAACTCAACCGCGTCACACGCTCACTGCATTCATAAACACGCGAAAACGCTTGTTAAGCCCGTATCTGTAACAAGCCCTAACTGTAAAAATTAAATTTTTAGGGTTAGAGTTAGCGATAGTTGTTAAAGGTTAAGGCTTTTACAAATAAGAGCCCCATAAGTTTTACAGATAAGGGCTAAGGGCCTCGCAAACATTAAGCCCTTCCCAGAGACAACCAAATGGGAAAACTTTCATTGACTGTTCTCACAGGGCGGTGCTGATCCGACTTTTCTTAGCCTTCAGTTTACACTGCGAGACCGCAGACACGGAGCTAGTAGTACACCTCGCACTGTGCTTGTGCACGCCTCCGCTTTCGCTGTTACTCACTGCGCCTACCCACAAACGAAGGGCAGTCTCTGGGCAATCGGCAGAGAAAGCCCGCAGATCTCACGTCGAAGAAAAAAACAGAAAAAAGAAAGAGAAAAGCGAAGAAAACATATCAAGTGTAAAAATTGGCACAAAGGTCGTGCGGTCGGAGCTATCGCTGTTGTTAAGCGGGTTTACTGCTTCTTCCTTTCGCATTTAGCACGGACTTAGATTCGCCATGTTTTATCGTTGACATTGTACGCAATACAAATTCACTCAGTTGCTTAATTCGACAACAAAAACAACTCACACACCCAGATGGCGAAAAGTAGAATTCCGGGAGTAGAAACTTGACGTAGCATTGGCAGGTGTCGTTCCATAGAGCGCTGAGAGTATGCTGTAACGCGCGCAGATCGCGACTCAACACAGTGGAGTTGATGTAGACACCAAAGCTGTGTGCCAGGTCGTACCAGGCCGACTGTGCCGGGTAGATCTGCGTTCTGACGTCGAGGCTCGATAGTTGCTTCACGATGCTAGCTGCAGACGGATGAACGATCTCTGAGCGATGTTCCTCCTCCGTCTCGTTACTCAACAACCAGAACTTGAACCGTGTCATCGGCTCTCTAAACGTGCGCACAAAGCGAACGAAATCAATCGACTGAAATAAACTGAACCGCTAGCTCATTAATCGCTTCGTACATAGTCCGTGCAATCTTTTTTGGTCTTTCTGATCTCAGGCTTTTACACCAAGTATACACATTATGAATTCATTATGTCGTAAACAACCAAACAACGATTTCTGCATTTCACAAAGTAGTGTAGCGACAGTATTAAGATGAGATGGGTATAACTATTGTTCTTTACGTCAAATTTCTTCTTGATGTTGCCAGACAAAAATTATTAAAATTGGTTAATGGTTCACGAAGCTATTCACAAAATAAAAGTGACGGTTTATTGAAAACAGTGTAGTTTTCCCATAACCGTCTGTTTCAAAATTTTTTTTATGTTTTACGCATTAACAGTACTTTCATTTCACTTTCTCTCACGTAATTTTCATGCAAAACATTTTGTTATGTTTAGTTTGTCTTAGTTTGAGCGATAGACTAAACTGGCGGCTTCCTGACAGTTTTTTTCAGTGCAAATCTCGTACCGTATTGTACCGTATCGTGCAACACAACTAATATAAATTGAACTGACATGTTGCAGTTCAGTTCAGTTCTGCCGCTTTATATATGCGCCTTAGGATTAATAACGCACACAAACAAGCAAAACTGTCGCAAGCACGCCCTACTTCGACATGTATGCGGCCGTCTGACCTGAAGTCTTGACTATCATAAATGATGGTATGTGTCAAATAAATACAACCCATCACAGGCTGCGCGGTAGCGCCAGCCCTGTTGTAAAGGTGACCAGCCATTTCAATGGGAAACTCCAAAATTTGACTCCTCGTATTTCCCAAACCCCTTAATTTTTCCACAGCAAAAATTGCACAAATGATTACGTCCAGCATATCTCCTGATGTGCAAAATTTGGTGAAAATCCGTTTACGGGGGGGCTTCCGCACGAATAGGTGAAATATAACG
>Ga0209367_1001593_pt1 | contig 28307 bp, 18 predicted proteins | sample WorMetLIZISLAND2_FD_187412 | JGI IMG/M metagenome (GOLD analysis project Ga0209367, IMG submission 187412) | Marine gutless worms symbiont microbial communities from Max Planck institute for Marine Microbiology, Germany - Olavius geniculatus... ...
CCTAATGCTGTAATTGCAGTACAGCTAGAACTAAAGAAAGAGATAAAATTTTATTCAATTTCAATTCAACCGTGTAGTCATAAGACCAGGTATCACTAGACTAAGTAAGTAAACTATTATCACTGTAGCCTATTAATTCGTTTGTGTCGCTTTAAAAGCCCTTCTCGATGTTTTCAGTGGAATTTTCAAATTTTGATGAACGTTTTTTTAAAATAAAAAACGTTCAGAAAATAAAAAAATGTTAAAAACGTAAAAACCGTGGCAAGAATAAAAAAAGGAAAAACCGTTTTTTTTACATCTATGAGAGCTCTCGTGCATAAAAAGGCATGGACAACTGAAATTGGTGCAGACATTCTTTTTTAAGGCAGGAGTAACTGGTGTGCCAGAATGTCAGTTTAAAAAGTCAGAATTATGGTCAAGGTTGCGCAGTGCAGTCAGCGAGTAGGGAGTACAAATAGCTAGGCAGAAGGCCGTCTGTCATGTCAGCACTGGGCCGACATCTTTGCTCATTTTTGTTCTGTGTAGGATTGTTAAAGACGAGCGGTTTGAGAGGCTGCCTTGCCTACACGCTGGGACATACGCTGATGATTGCCTTGTCCAGCGAGTCACTCAGGTACCTTTTGTAATCATTATGTTATTATTTCAACAATACGGTTGCATTGTTTTAACTTTTTCACTGCAGTATATACATGGCGGAACAAGGCCGTGTTGATGGCGAGTTGCTCTCATCCTGTGTGTACGACAGTTCACTTTCCAGGATTAGTCTTATTTGTCATTTGCAGCAATCTGTACTTATTGTGTAACTTACGTGCTCTCTGTTATGATCATTTTAGATGCAATCGCTGCAGTGAGCCATTTCAACTACTGCTACACATATCTCCATAGTGTAGTCTGTCATCTTTCACATTCATTCATGCACACTGCTGAAACTGTTTCACGGATTGATATCTTATTTGGCAGAGACACATTGTGTTAGATGTGGGTCCCTGAGTCGCAAGGAGGTGAAATTTTGAGGCAAATTGTGGCCAAACTGTCAGTTCTATGATGAAATCTGGCAAATGCAAAGGAAGCAATTTCACCTTTAACTAAATTACTTTTGTTTTTGTTGTTTTTCCATTGAATATTTTTTCACATTGGCAGTGGGGGCCAGGCACCAGGCCTCCTAAATATGCAACTGGTTTGCTGCGACTGTTCTGATGTTTTTTGTCTGCAGCACAAGTGTTACATCGTGGCTACATGTGATAAAGATCTGAAACGACGTATTCGCAAGATTCCCGGCATACCGATCATGTACATATCCCAACACAGGTTAGTGCACTTTTGTTATAGTATTTCAGGGAAAGAGAGGGTGTTCTGCATTTACTTCATTCACTGCTTGAAACCAGATGCAGAATTTGAAAAAAATCGATGATCATGATAAATTGCCAACCGCTTTGCTAAATCATCCGTTCACTGAATTGGTAGCAAAAATGGCAGCGGTAGCTGAGCTTATGTTAACTTTCTACATATGCATATGGTGGCAGTTTATAACACATCACATTATATTACATAATATAACTAGTATCACTACTTTTGCTTTTTCGTTTTTACTGGTCTACTTTTCAAGAGTTATGCCAGTGCGAATCTTTGATAATTGCTGAAAAGCATTTTCTAAGTGGCAGATTATTTCAAACATTGTTGGTCACATCAGCGCTTAATAGTTAGTACCGAGATGGGCGACCATTTCTGGTTGTATCATCTTTCTATTTGACCTAGCTATGTGGGCCAACTCAGCTTGACTCTTTCTCTCCATGGGCAGGTATGGTTATGACCGCCACTATGGAAGAAACAAAGATTTTTGAAGGCCCTCTTACCAGAACTGCTGGCATACTGGTCCAGTCAGTTAAAGGCTGTTAGTTTGCCAACTCAAATCTCAGCAAAAAGAATTAGTTGAATGGCACTTAAGTGAACTGTTGTCCTTTAAGTTTTTATGTGAATTAATTAATGATACATTATTCATGTGACTTCAACTGTTTTAGAGACATTCTTTTTATATTCATGTGCATTGCTAAGTTTTCCATTGCTGTGTCATTTTGTCTAACAGCTGTATATGTTTTTGAGAGTTACAACTGCAACTGAATTTGCTGAAAATAAATAGTTTTTGCTTCTTGAAAAAACACATTATAAAGTTGATGCAGTTCCATAATCTGGTATTCACTGAAGTGCATTGTGTGTTTTGTACAGGTTTTCTATTGAACGGATGCCTGATGCATACGGAGCCCCAAAGACATGATGACAACATTTGTTTTGGACTTACCAAATGCTCGATGTATTTTTATCTGTTATAGACAGCTGAAGTGGTATGAAATATCTGCCGGAATTAAGGAGATTTTTGAAGCTATAAAATGACAAGTGCCAAAGTAGAGAGCTGCACGGGGACAAATTTTGTCCCCATCCCCGACTGTCCCCATTGATATTATCCCCATACCCATCCCATCCCTGCTGCTATATACAGCTTCCATTTTCCATTCCAGTCACAAATCAAATGAAATACCAAATTTCCATCACAATCACAAGCATCTGTTGTGCATTGATTTAACATACAAGTTAAAACATATCCCTGTGCACACACACGGTAGAAAAGTGTCATTATCATTAATGTATGGACTGTCTAGCTATGCAGACATTAGACATTCGACAGTCTGCTGAATGGTTAGGCCCTAGGTCATGCAGGAAGATCTGGCCATCGACAGCTTGTAGCGCGTGGATTCAGCCTACCAGGGGTCCAGGAATTACAACAGTCGCGCAGTCACCATGCCCCCAAGGTATCACTCCCCTCACATCAGTCATATTCTCATCCCTAGTATACCCTACTTGCTATAGGGTCCACATAGGTGCAGTGGACAAGGCGAGAAGGCACACTGCAAACGAGAGAAACAGATTGCTGACGTTGATTAAATGTCTGGCAGACATTAGCCATTCTTGCTTTCGATTACTAGCAATTAACAGCATTTTGAATACTGTATTTTTTGCATTTCTCTTCATTTCCGCGGTAATACCGCGGCGTTAATCCTCATTACCGCTGTATTACCTTTGTACCCATTACCGTGCAGCTCTCTATTCCAAAGTTTTCGTAATCGTGTGTTGTGTGTTGGCTCGTCAGGGAACATTGAATGATCTGCAAAGACTGCAACACATTTGCACCCAGACATTTCTAACATAATAGCCCTTTTTTGAAGGAAGAGTGTTACGTTGAACAATACCTTGTCAGCTAGTGATCTACCATGCCGGTAATGACAAAAGCTTAAGCGGACCATATCTCATACTGAATGTACACAGGGTAGTCAAGGCCATTTAGCCCGTAGGTGGATAGACCACTGAGTCCATGACATGGCCAGTGCAACGCCAGATCTATGGTCTCCTTCCCAGCCACACAGCATCACTGCCCTTTCTCTGGTAACTATGCTTTTTTGAAGTTTTTAAGCTCAACAGTTGAATTAACTCTAAAAATCAAAATTTTTTTTCATGACATAAAGAAGTTCAACAGCAGACTTCAACTTATACCTCCCAGTATTTTAACAGTAGACTTTCCTAGTTATCGTCGTTTTTATATTTGTAGTATAGAGACTATCATTACTTTGTAAATTTATCACTAACACTAAAACTGCTACTTACCCATAGTGTTAAAGTACTTGATAGTGGAGCAGCTGGGAGTTGAACGGGTGATTTCTTGATCACAAATCCGATGTTTGAACCACCAGGCCACCTTTCGGTGTCATCTGTTTATCACCTGTTTTTGGCCAATATGAATCAGCATGCAGTTGTGCTGTTGTATTTTTTATAAATTTTTGTGTATGATTATGTTTTGTGAATTGCATTTCTTAAAAATAACATTTCGGTTAAATATGTGTATCAAACTCCAAACTTATCAGGCTGTAATCGAGCAGTATTATGATACCTAAGGTTTAAAATATCAAATTGCCAAATTCTCAGGCACTTTTTGAAAGATTTAATGCTTGTTTTTTACTCACTTATTTTTTTGGCTCATTTATCGTGTCTGTGAAGTGTGCGAAGTCATCTCACTAGTGGTCGCAACACTGAACTTAATCAACAGCTTGCTCTCATACTGTACTCCTTACTAATATGTGCAGTCATGCGTGATCAAGCAAATGACATTATCAACTAAAAGATCGATCGTGGAATAACTATGTAAGTATGTTAAACCACAGTCTGGGTTGGGATAAGTTTGTAGCGTGTGTGAGCACACTGCAGAATGGTGTAACATCATCACTTACTGTTGTATTGAGTTGACCAATTCAATATCTAGGTTTTCCTCTTCAAGCCAAAGCAGGTACAGAGCAGGCACAGCTAATTGCCATGTGCCATGGCAATATAAGTGGTATCAGCTATGCCATAATGACGGTAAAATTAAAATAAAATGGACTGTTTGCAATCATCATTGTAAGCTCAGTCTTGTCAATGGCATCACTATATGTTTGTATGTGAGACATATTCTAACATAAAATTAATTCGACAATACTGGACGTACAAGGGGTCACTACCTGAAGCTAAGGAAGGAACGTGTCAGCACTGACTTGAGACAGCACTTCTTCACTGAACGAGTTATTAACACCTGGAATCAGCTTAAGTCATCAGTGGTTGAATCTCGAGTCACTGAACATTTTTAAGTCAAAATTACAAAGACTGCATGACAAAGATGAGTCTTTCTTTTGGCAACATCTGTCCTATTGACTCCGGAGGCCGAGCCAGCTCCCCTGGGGAAGCCTTATCCGGTGAGTTATAAAATTATGTACTAGAATTATGCAACTAAACATACAACTAATTGGGTTGGTTGGACAATGCCGTTAATGTAAGATATGTAGACAAAACATTCATCACTGATGCGATGTTGAACCGGACAGCTTAGCACGGGATAGCTTACAACTATTCTTTAAGATATGTAATGTTCATCGCATCGATACTGCCATGTCGTATCGTGTCGATTGTTGTATCGAAATTAAAATTCCGATGTTGGCCCATCTCAAGTCGTATTTTGCAAACTACTTCCGGTTTTGATGTCGATTGTTGAATTACAAACAACACATAACTTGATAAAGTTGAGCCGTGATTAAGCAGTAGTGATTAACGCGATCGTGCGTTAAATGTGAACGTTAGAAAGCGTAAAATAGAGCATGATGTTTGTAACTAATACTTTCGTTGAGTAAGGTTAGTGGCACCGCTTCTTCATAGCGCCCCGCCCACCGCTGAAGTCTTACCGACCACCACCTACAGGCAGGAGTCGACTAGCGACCGACACCTGTGGCAGGTAGGGTTAGGGTTAGGACGCTTACAAGTGCTTTTCAAGTCTGCTGAGTTACGTTAACTTGCTGAAATCGAGGTATCATACTTTAGTCCGGCACCAGACACTTTTGGGTTATTCAAGCCAAAGATGCAAGAATGTGGGGACTATTTTTTTGAATTATTGTTTCTTTGAAGACAGATTGTCATGAGCTGGCTTCCTTAACAACTCCTGCTTTTTACATATGTGCACGGTTCATATGCAGTCACAAAGTGTTATTTACCGTGCACGCGCAAATTGCATATGCTACGACAGTAGCACTAATTGCTGAATCGGCTTGAATCGGCCCACTGCTGGTTCAGGTTTTGGTTTGATTTTGGGTTTAGGTTTTAAGTTTAGATTTATTACTTAAAACTATCGCTTATTCAGTTACATCCATTGGCGCCGATTCCGGCCGATTCGCTTATTCAGTTTTAGATTTATTACTTAAAACTATCACTTATTCAGTTACATCCATTGGCGTTGATTCAGGCCGATTTAGCTGATTCAGCAATTAGTGCTACCCCGCTACGATGGCATATTTTTAATCAACTTCTTTTTGCAGCACTAGGCCGAATTAAGAGTGCAGTGTAGCTTTTGGCTTATTTGGTAATAATCAACCGCAGTTTAACTAAAGGGTGAGTACTTTTAATAACTTTTGGGGTCAATTAGAGGTAATCACACGGCTTAGTTGGTAGCTGATATTCAGCTTCGATTAATGTCGACCTTTACTGCAAAAAAACTGCCGCCAAGAATTCACACCAAGGTGTCTGTCCTTAGATGACGTAATGCCACCCAAGATGTCATCAGTTTACTTCAAAAATTTAAACCATGCGCATTCACAAAAGTTAACCGTGACTTCAATGGAGCGCGCAAGGTCTATAACATTTTCTGCGCGACGACCATGCATGCGGACGGTCAATAACACCATGCTTCCAAATATGATACTTACTAGCTACCTCTCGCTCATGCTATCTGGCATGCTGAGAAAAAGAAGCTTGCAGATCTGGTAGTGGTCCATGCCAAAGTGCAGTAGCTACGTTGTTGTATTTTTATTATTATAATGGCTGATAATAAGGGTTGTTTGTGTGGTTGGTTGTCAGTTGTTGATGGCACATCGTCGCTGCAGTGGACGTCGACATTACGATAGCAACAGCAGTGACACTGAGTTATCAGAAGCAGAGGAGAGTCGCAAGAGCTGCATCAAAAGATCAAAGTTAGTTTTCTGTTCTGTATAGTCATACTTATCAAGCCATACTGGTAGCCTGTGACTGATTAGTCACTGTTGTGTAAAGTGTGTGTTTTATTATATGGTTATCTTAATAGGCCGCATTATGGATTTTGTCCACACACTTTTTTTTGTTTTCTGATGTGGGCTCCTAACTCACAAACAAGAAAGTGCAAAAAAACAAATTTGGTGTGAACGTTTTTCACAACAAGAGTAGTGGGGCTTGCTGGTTTTCAGCTCAAAAAATCAACAGAGACAACAGCAAAGACAGTGACTCCCCAGTCACTGGGCCATCAGTGCAACACAATTATTTTTTCTAGTTTTATGCTGCGCTGCTAGTAATATTGACAATCACATTTAGTGCACTGCTTTGTGTGTGTGTTTGGGTCTGTGCCTGTTCATAGTTTCTCGGGCCAGCCGAAGCGCAAGCCTTGTCTGGTGAAGCGTACATCATCGTGTGACATGAGTGACAGTGAGTATGTCAGTCGAGATGGTCCAGTCACTGATGGCGCTGTTGGCGGCAGCGATTCTGCAACACTAACTGCCATGCAGCTGACGACTCTGACACTGGCTGTTACACCCGGCTCGGTGCAGAAACGTGCTAGCCCTTGCAATGGTAGGGTATTGCTTCTTGCTTAAAGTGACTTTAGCTAGGCGGGCTATTTTGAAAGATAAGTCTTTTATTAGCATGTTTTATGGGATATGTGACCTATGTTGGATTGTTGGTGGCAGTATTTGGCACCGGTGCAGTTAAATGCACTGCTGCTATAGCATTCGCATTTTCTGCAGTGGGATTGATAGGACTGGGACTATTTGCTGCCAGCTTTTGTGTGCCAGACATTTCAGTGCTACACACTTGGGCAAATGCAATTTATTTTAATGTGCTTGCAGCGTGATATTTTGTTGGTTTTGTTTGTGTGTGGGTTAGTAGTTGTTTTCTGCTAAGATATTTGAAAACTGATTTGTTCATGCATTTTTATTTTTGGATGCCTTGTGTATTTGTGCCGGGATAACAGTATAGCAGTAGCAGTTACTGTTGTGAAGTGTCAGGATCAGGAAGTGGGAGCAACATAGCAGCCAGCTGGCGGATGACCGATAGACTAACATTGGTCGTTGATGACACTCGCTTTGTGGTCGAGCCAGATGTCTTTCGGCATTATCCTGACACTATGCTTGGAAGGTAATAGCTTGCAGCTGTCTAGAAAACTGTTATGACCAAGTGCTGACACATTTTGCAGCTTTCTATCTGACCTTTGATCTTTCGAGCTGAAAATTGGCATTTCAGTTACTTCTGTTTTAGAAATGCATACATGCCAACCATTCAGAATTTTGCGGATTTTTTTCCGCTTTTTATTTCAAATTCCGCTATTCCGATCGTAATTTCATTTTTCCGCTTTTTGTTTTACATTTCTGAATGTCTCCAATAGAACGTCACAAACTCAGCACAATGAATACTGACCAGTTTGCGACACACATCACTGAGTAGACCATGTTACGGAGGGGAAAAAAGTAACAGCCACACTGCTACGGCACTGGTTTTCCTGTGCTGTGGTCTTATGAGTCATGCCTGGACACTGAAGCACACAGAATATTTATGACGTGGCCGCGGTGGCACTATGAGTAGCAGGCCGATTTACGGAGAGGGGAAAAGTAACAGGCAGTGTAACTGCCCACAGTGCCGCAGCCGAGTTGTTGTGACTTAGTCTGCTCTGCGGCGCCATATTAGAATACGTAAATAGAGTGCATGTTGATGTTTTGATTTGCATCAAAATGAGTAATAAAAGTGACAAATAGGCGAAAAAAACAATGTGTGATGCAAAAGCACAAAAGCAATTACAATGTTCAGTACGCGGTCATAAGGCAGTCGCGAATAGACCGTTATCATGTGTTTTGCTTGGTTTGTTCGGCGGACATCGGCGTTGCTCATGGCGGCATCGGCGATGTCAAGAAACACGTTCTATCTTTAAAACATATGTCATGCAATTGCGCCCAGTTTTTTCCCCCGTCATCGGACACGAGCGTTATTAACGCTGAAGTGCTTTTCACCGAATTTTTGGTGGAACACAATGTGGCATTTGCAGCATCTGAACATGCTGGACCTCTGTTTAGATGGATGTTTCCGGATTCTGACATTGCTCGGAAATATGGATGTGGCGCACGAGGACAGCGTGTATGATTAAAACTTGGGGGTTATTCTTTTTCAAAGCAATGTTATGCTAATGAAACATTGACAAATTTTTGGTAGGGGGCCTATTCTACAGAGAAACTGCTATTGTTTTTGTACGAAAAATTTTCAAAATCATTCTTACTAGAAGGTGAGGTATCTGGGACGTATTAGTTATAATCTGTTTAGCAAGTGTGCATTGTTTTTAAGATTGTTGCAGTGTGTGCATGTGTTTTTGTTGTGTATGCCAGAATAATAATAGCATTAGCCTTCAGGCAGCAGAGAAGCAGATTGTACTGAAATTGTGTGAGAGTGGCTTTTGACTTGCTGTAAAGCCTGAAGGCTTTTCAAAGTGCATTTTGTTGTTCTGGTAATGTTGTAAAATATTAAACTTGACTGCTGGCTGTATTGCTCTGTGACAGAATCAAATACCATATTCGTTGGAATGTGTGCAGAATGTTTTCATCTTCATTGGACAATAATTTCACTCGTCCCAACGACCGTGGTGAATTTACAGTAGCCGAAGGCATATCAGCTAATGTATTTCGAGCAATTCTGGTGAGTCTTAATGTATGTAATGAAAATGACAGAAACTTTATTAAATGCTATGTGGGCCTCAACGTATAAATTCTTATGTGTAAGCATGAGATAAAGCTGTGTGCACTGTGCAATGTTGCCAAATTTGCTTGTTATACTTACTGCTTTTGCTAACAGCTTGTGATGAAGTGGACAATATGATATGATATGATGATTGATACGTCAGTCAGGCAGGGGTGCATGAACTGCGTGTGTCTTCGTGCATGTCAAAGTGTACATTTTCTAAGCTGTAGAGTCAGTAGTGTGGAACGTTGCTGTTGCTTATCACTCCTACTAGACGTTTCTGCAGTGTCATTGGAATACATCTTCAGTGTTGAATCGTATAATGTGCTTACTTGTAGGACTACTACAAAACTGGTACAATCAGTTGCCCGCCGAGTGTGTCGATACAAGAGCTGAAAGACGCCTGCGATTATCTGCTCATTCCGTTTGATGCTTCAGTCATCAAGTGTCAGAATCTTCGTAAGTATATGAGTTTATCGTCCTGCATGTATTTTGTTTCAATGTTTTAATGCTGCCTGTCCTGTTACTTGACATGGCTGGGGTTTTGTGACATCTGTAGCTATTACAGTACTTACTTCCTGATAACTGGCAGCTATTTGTTTATCAGAATATTATTACGTATTGTATGCGCATGTCATATTTTTTCCTGTAGGCATAACAGCAGCTGCTTGCTGGCTATATAGTATTCGCTGTAGTATATGTTCATGTCACAGTAATATCAGCAGCACAGATGTGTTGTTCATTTTCTTTGTTTGCATCACATATGAAACATTTTATCATACTGGTGTTTGTGGATGACTGTTGTCTAGAAATTGGCCAGGAATACAATTGCCAGGTTGCTAACTACACCATGTCTGAAAAAAAACATCCCAAACATTATCGATCGTTACTTGAAGAAAGGATATCCATTTTGAATAATTTTTGGTGAAAATATTTCTGGCACAACTAACCATCAAATGATCGTTCAGTATTCTACCTCACTCAATGTCTGTTTCTGCACTATCTGGGGAAAATAGAACCAACGAAATATGAATTGAAATGAACGAAAATATGTCAAACAGCATCCCCAACATTATTGATTGTGACTTGAAGAAGCATTGACAGATTTTAATAATTTTTGGTGCAAACATTTTTGACACTACTTGCCATCAAATGACTGTTTTAGTTCTCTCCTCTCCAAATGTCTGCTTTTGCGCTACGTGGGAAAACCAGAACAGGCGAAATAGGATAAAAATGCAATATTTCATTGATTTTGTTTTCCCAAGTAGTGCAGAAGCACACAGTGGGTGCGGTGGCAAGTTGGACAATCATTTGATCGCAGGTTGTGTCAGAAATATTGGTGTCAAAAATTATTGAAATCTGATAATCCTTCTTATAGTTACAATCAAAAATGTTCGTGATGTTTTTTTTCCGGACATGGTGTAAATAGAAATGTAAAGGCTTGCACTTTTTTCTGAGCCACGAAGCCTTTATGATGGCACTTATTTCTGTTTCCTTAGCCAGACACCAGTTTATACTGCAAGACCATGGGTATGAGACTAGTGTGTCACACATGGTGTGCTTGTTTGTACCTTGGTTATCACAGTTGTTCCAACCCGTGCAGAGATGGACAGGCTGAGTTGACCTGGGACTAGCTAACTGGTGTCGTGAAACGTGATGTGACTCGGTTGAGTGAATGGTTGAGCGTGGTCGAGATGTGTCGGTGAGTAAGCATGTTTTGGTGGATGTTTGCAGGGAGTTTGCTTCACGAGCTGTCAAACGATGGAGCTCGTCAACAGTTCAACTCCTTTCTTGATGACCTGATTCTGCCTCAGATGGTCTCCAGTGCTCAGGTAATTTTAATTTAACTGCTGGATTCTAACAGTTGTGGACATAAGTGAATTAAAGACGTTGTTTTGAACTTCATGTGGCATTAGTAACTTTTGCATATTGAGTATTCTTGAGACATGTTAGCTGACCAGTTATGGGATTTGAATCCAGGATCACATCCACACTGGGCATCAACACTTGCTGTCAATCTTGGCTGTGTTTAAGAATGCTAATTTTTCAGGATTTTTTTTCTGTGTGAGAAACTCGTTAGAAGATCTGTTTTCAGGTGCAAGATTTTGAAGTTCTGTGCATAGATTAATTTCTAAGACAGGCAAGAGGGTTTAGGACTCAGTGGTTAGGGCATTGGTTTCGTGATCGCAAAGTCATGCGTTTGACTTCCAAGTGGTCTACTATCAGGTAACAAGCTGTGGCAGGTTGTTCTGTATTCACACCCATGTGCCTCTGTCACCAGTTTTGTACAAGCCAATCGGCAGTAATGCTCTGCAGCTTGGAACACGAAGTCCTGTAGGTCTGACATTGCACCAGTTGGCCATGCGTCACAGACTTAGTGGTTTATCCACTTTCAGGCTCAGTGGCTAAAGAAGGGGAGATGAGCAACCCACATGTGCTTTAGACGGGACTCATGCCAGTTTGCCTTTGCAAGAGAATTTGATGGTTTGACCTCTATGATATGTGACTGAGCGCCTCTGTAGCTTTAGTGTTTGTCAGCAGTATGTATATTTCTATTCATTTGTCTGCTGTGCGTGCTGCAGCATGGTGACCGCGAGTGCCACATTGTCATATTAGCTGACGAGGATGTCGTAGACTGGGATGAGCAGTATCCACCACAGATGGGCGACGAGTATGCTCAAGGCAAGCAGCTCTCTCTGCTCTTCTACATTTATTTTGTGTCCTCTGTTTGAGTGCCAAAGTATTTGTTCAACCTGTCTTCTATTGCTGACGAGCTGGGTAATTTTTATGAGTGACTTGAGGTGATTTATTTGATTTTAGTTTGAAGATGCTCTGTATGACTTAGTGATATAAACCTTCTTTTTTACATATTCTTGTAATTGGTATCTTTGGTAAGTACATTTTTAATGGCGTCTTTGTGTGTGTTTGTATTTTTTGATTAGTTATATCGTGTGGTGCATAAAAGGTGGAAGATGAACATATTATGTTGATCAAGCAGTCAGACAGTTTTGGAAACGATTAGCCTTGATCATTGCAATGAAGGCTGGTAAAGTTAAACACTGTGTATAAGGTCAACAGTCTGTGAGTTTGAGTCCTCATCAAGTTGCTGTTGAGGGTTACTGCTTGGATGGGTGACTGTCTATGGACAAGTAAACCATCTAAGTATGTAACCAACATTCAAGGTCAACTCAGCTTTTTATCCCTCTGGGTACATAAGTTGAGTCTTGCTAGGCTAGAATTATGGTAGTGCATGTTCAGTTGTTCACCCGTGTCGGATAGTTAACACATGTGATCTCATATGTCAGGTGATGCTCCGTGGCTCTGAGATGGGCTTCCTTAAATGTGTTGCTGTAACTGTGTTGTACAACTCACGGTATGTGTGTCTGTGTGCAGTGATTCATAGTACGTCACTGTATCGTTTTTTCAAGTACATTGAGAATCGCGACGTTGCCAAGCAAGTCTTGCGTGACCGAGGTCTTAAGAAGATTCGTCTTGGCATCGAAGGTGCTTTTGTTAGATCTGCTCTTCATTTAGTGCATAATGTCACATGATTGTAGTGTTGTAGTTGTGTTCTTAGAACACCATTTATCTGTTTGTAATGGTTATGAGAAGTTATTTTTTCAGTCTATATGTAGATGTATTATTTAGTTGTTTAAAATGCAAGCATTCACATTAACTGTGAAGTGATGTGATGTGCTGAGCAGGTTATCCAACGTACAAGGAAAAGGTGAAGAGGAGGCCTGGAGGTCGCCAGGAAGGTCTGTCTGTTTATTTGCTTGTTTTTGTTGATTTGAATCAATTAGTCAGTCGGTGAAAATTGTCTTCCAAGTTTCAATGCAGGACGCTTTGTGGGCCAAGCCTATCAACTACAACTGTTACAACTGGATATGAGAATTTGTGTGAAATCTCATATATCTCCCACTGTGGCATAATCGTCATCTGTTGTAAGTAAATTTAGTGCTATGCTGCCTGGCTGCGGTTAGGATGGAATGTGTCCAGCTGTGTCAGGTGCCGGGTAAAAAGGTGTGATCTCTGATGGTAAGTGATGTTGTGAAGCTGTGAAACAGGTTTTCTGTGAAGAGCTATATATACATTTACCTGTAATACCTATGTTATGAGTCACGAACACTAACAGTCAGCAGATTCTTTGTATGGATTGGCTGGCATGTGGCTTGATTGGTGGCAATATGTTTGTTGGAGCTATGGAAATTAACAATTCTTCGTGATTTTTACGGTTTAAAAATTTTCTGGATTAATAAAATGTTCATTGTTAAATTAAGAAGGCATTACAGGATAGGTAAAACGGCAGGCATTTGATAGGAGATAACTCACTTTCGTGATTGTATAAAACAAACACTTAGTATCAACTTACATCTATTGTTGTCTCTGTGCATTTATGTCAGAAGCTGCCTGAATAATTGATAAATCTATAAAAACATGCATTTTTTGGTCAGTTTTAATCATAGTTAATAACTAATCAATCATTAATGTTTTTTTCAATGATTACTTGTTTCAATATGTCTTTTGTTTGTGTTGATATGTTTGGCGTGTGCTGTTGTGCAGTGATCTACAACTACGTGCAGCGTCCTTTCCTGCACATGTCCTGGGAGAAGGAAGAGGCCAAGAGTCGACACGTTGACTTCCAGTGCGTCAAGAGCAAGTCCATCACTAATCTGTCGGAAGCGACCGCCGATCCTCCGCCCGTTGACCCGGGAGCAATCGCCGCCGCTGTTGCCGCGGCACCTGCCGAGGAACTGAATGCAGCGGCCGTGCTTCAGTTAGCTCCAATCATTGCCGATGAACTCAACCCGGACCTTGTGCCACTAGCAGACGTACTCGACATTGATTGATACCAGCTCATGGCAGCAGTGGCTTCTATCCCTATACCTGGTGGGCACAACTTGTGCCTAGTGAAAAATAGGGGATGGGGGTTGTTTAGGGTGTAAATCAAACTTCCTTTCTATTTTTCACTGGGCAGTTGACGCTCTTAACAAAACTCCCCCCTCTTATGTCCATAAGTTGGGGGCTTGAGTCCAAAAATGGGGGAGCTTGAACCTGAAATTGGAGGGTGGGGTAACTTGCCCTTGAGTTTGACACTAGATTTGGGGATAGAAGCCACTGCATGGCAGATTTTTTGGCTATTTGAAATGCTGGAAATTAACTGTTGTACGAAGCCAATCCACGACTGTTGCTGCTATTATTTTACTACATTTGCTGGTTTTGTATTATTCGTGGCCAGTATTTTCAGAGTCACCCTGCAGTAGGCCGGGCCACTGTGTATTTACATTATGGACTTTCTATTAGCCAGATGCTTTTTCTTCTAATCAGGTGTGCTTTGTTTGGGTGCAAAATGTGCATGGATATGTGCAGAATTTGTCAGAATATGTGCTAATTTATGCAGCATGAGGATGCATGTGCTGCTTATGCTTCATAAAGGTACGAGCTGCTTGGTAGGTAGAATTTCATCATTTGAGTTGCATATATAAACCTACAGGAACTGTGACTTAAATGATGAGACAAAATGCAAAAACTACTTAGTAAGTAAGTGAGTTAGTAAATGATTTATAAAGCGCCAAAGTCTCAGAAAGAATCACGGCGCATAGGATGACAGACTTTGGCATTGCGTAGAATGTGCAAAATTATTTTTAAAGTGCAATCATGTATTCAAATATGTGCGAATCTTCACATAATTTTTGTACATGTATGTTTCTAAATGTTATTACATAGGGAAAAATGTGCGATATGTGATGTGCAAATATGTGATGTATGCTGCAATGGCATGTCGTAGTATAGCTGGTATGCGAAGTCAGTCTGTCATACTGTATGCTTAGGTGCTACTGTGTTTCTGTTGATTTTGCGCTGGTTGTGCACTACAGCTAGTCTGTCTATTCTGGTAGCCAGGGGCAGCAACACTTGTTCATTCCTGGGGCAGCACATGTTCTGAATGCGAATGACAAGGATCAAAGGGGTTGAGTCCAGGGAGTGTCGTGACTCATGAAATCCCGCAGCGACGTCTGACAGCACGGACCTGCCTGGACAGTTTTATAAATCGCTGCACTAAATACTGTCTGCTTAAGATATATTATATCAGCATAGAGACCATTGAGACAAACCTATGAGCTTACAATAACCAGTCATAGATATGATGGTTTTATGATGCTTTTGACTGCTGCCCTGAATCTATAGTGTTGCCTCTGTCCTATAGCTGTTGCCATCTGTGGCTATTTGTAACTGCTCATTGGTTCTAGTCCTATAGTCAGTTATGGGTGTGATTCTGATGTAATGCATATTGATCACTTGATGTACAGGTAGGGGACTGATGACTGGAGCTGGTAGCAATTATCATTTTTAATCATTAACTTTTCAAAAATGATTAATTAATCATTAATTTTAATTACAAATTAGACTTTGAATATTGTCCAAAAACATGTTTGTTTTTATTGGAATTGTTATCATTTGCTCGACATAATGTTTGTAATCGTTAATTTTCACAGCTGTATTAATGTATTAAAAATGCATTAGAGATAACGTTGTACTCTGCCACTGCCTGACTCAAGAACTTGGTTGTGATTCAGTTTTTTAACACAATTAAAATTCCAGTGCATTGTGTTTCTTGTTGTAGCTTCTAGTCATTTCACTGTGCTCATTTGCGCTCTTTAACTGTGCTACTAAGCCAGTATATGCTGCCAGTCTTAGTTGATAGTTCCTGCATTTAGCTGCAGCCATAGTTATATATGCTTAGATGCTACACACTTCTACGTAGCATGGTCTGTCGTCCGTCCGTCTCATTTGTGATTCCTCTTTAAACCATTTGAGAGATTTAGTTGCCATTTGGCATGTCTGATGACACATTATTTTAAATTGGGTCCCTGACCCTCTAGTAAAGGGAAATTTAGGATGCTGAATCCCTAGCCAGATTGCCAAACCATCAGTTCTATGCTGCCACCTGGCGAATAGAAACAGAGAATTGCGTGTACTTGCAACAGTGATTCTGCTTTTTACCAAACGAAATCACTTTGGTTCTTGTTGTTATTTTTTGTTCAGAATAATCTGCTTTTAGTTGTAGCACATAGCACAACTTTATACAATTATGTATGCTTAAAAACTCATCTTTTTAGCCATTTGTGCATAGCCAGACCGAAATTAATGATTAAAAGAGAATGTTTTGATTCTGAGTGAATTATTTTTCGCTGTCTACAAAGTAAATGCCTATAAAGTAAATTGAATAACTGAGATTTATTTATGAAATTATATATGCATTATAAATGCCAAAAGAGGTCACAATTTTTAATGATTGTTAGCTTTTAAAGCCGAAGTTAGCTTTGAACAGTTTAAGTGGCTGCTAAAGACATGTTTGGTGGGTGTTGAGATCGCGGTGCATTAGGAATAACTGTTAAGATGAAGTGCATTGATAAGAGAAATTGTTTTGTCAATGCTATTTACATTTCAGATCATCATCATTCATGTGCAGCTGGTAACGAAATGGAGCGGTTTGCTGAATGTATTGCTGATTTTTTTCAAGTGCTTATTTTTAGTGTTACAAACAGAACTGATCGTTGTACAAAATTGTGATAGGCACTATCTGTGTGTAGTGTTATGCATGCTTTCATGTACAGTATAACATGTATACAGCATACAGTATACATGTGTATATGTATCAGTATGTCAGATCTTGTCGTCAAGTCTTTTCTACCGTTCAGAGTTATGACATCAAGGGTGTTATTTGCAAAACGTTCTGGGAGTTTTCCTGAAATTCATATTTTTCTCATGCGCAAGTTTTTCCTTCTTAGTAAATCACATTTTTTAACAAAAGATTTTTGGATAATCTCATTTTGTTCAAAGATTTTCAAAAGTTTGATGTACAGTGTTTTGTAAGTAAGTCTCCTGAACTCGTGACAGTACAGCCACTGAACTGTACAGTGTTTTGTAAGTAAGTCTCCTGAACTCGTGATAATGTTATTTTGGCTTTACTTCAAATGGCAATACCCATTGCCTGAGATCTTTAGATAAAGTTTTTTTCAGCAGGTTACTCAAACCTATGATTTTAGGTCTTACTGAAAAAAAATAATTGTCCCCATTGCTCAGTTTTGTTGCATTAAACAAACTTATTTAAATCCATTCATTGGAAAGCTGTCCACTGTGCTCATCTTTGATAGTTTAAGCGCAGATCATTGAGGAAGTGAGGTTTCGTATGTTTTCTCTGAACTGTTTTTGAACTCCTCTAGAGAAGTATTTTTTGCAGAGAAGAAGACTGTGAAACAATACTTTGGTGATTTATTGCAATCAGTTAACAGGTTGTGGGGTAACTTATTGTGCATTTGTACAGTCATGATGTTCTCGTTGTCACTCAGTCAGTCAGTACCATCTGTAGCAAAGCATTCTGCACTGTTTTGATCCGATTTCTAGCATTTATCTGCAGATTACCAATTCTCTATTGGCTTGAATTGATAGATACATTCTACAGTATAGCATGTTGTGCCTGTCGGCGTTGTGGGTTAAAAGAAACTAGGAAGGGGTGGGGGGCAGCTGCAAGTTTTTGACAGAAGAGATTATGGGTACTCTGTATTTTTTGTTTTTAAATTTCCGCAAAATAGGGGTTTTTACCCCTCCCCCAGTTTTGCAGTTTTTGACGAAAGTTTTCCCGTTGCTTTTCTTTGCCCCCATCCAAGACTGGAATTGTGTCATGTATAAATAGTTACTGGTACGGAGTATTTTTTGTTTATACCTACCGGTATGCGAAACCTGTCATTTTTGTAAGTTGCTTTCAAATGCGTAGGAGTATTTTTCCTTTGGTTTTTACTCTACTTTCAGTTATGTGTGCTTTCGCTGAACGGTTTGAACAAAACTAGTTTTAATATTCAAAACACTGTTGTGTGTCTGCTATGATAGAAATTCACTTGTTGCAGATATTATCAGATGAACATGTTATTACTGTCATCACTTTGGTTTGGCCGTTTTGCTTAGACCCACTGGTAACGTTGGGTCTGCTTATTAGCGCTGAGATGGACATACCGTCTTCCTCTTCAACCAACCCACGCAGCGCAACTCAGCCTGGCCGTCTTTACGTGGATATGAAGTGAAATGTATGCCGCATTGCGCATATATCCTATCATTTTAGTTCATTCCATTTCTGCCCGTTTGAATACATCATAACAGAGTCGACTTTTTTCGATTATATCAGCATAATACACGGCAAGAAAGTGTTAATCAGGTTCAAGTTCCCACGCTACACCAAAGTGCCTCGGGAGGGGGGTGCTTCCACGTTGCAGTGACAACGACATCGAACGATGCGTAAATCTTGAGTTACATTCATTTAGTGCATTGTGTAGGCGGCAGCTATGTCCTTCGTCATGCATGCATGCCTCTCAAGCAGTGATGCATAGCCAGAACAACGTATGCTGTAAACCTTATTCCCAGTCGTAGTGCCCAATATACAGAGCTGCGGATATTAGTCGTTGAAATCTTGAAGATTACTCAAATTTTTATTTGGCCGATTGCTATAGCATCAGCATTGTTATACATGGCTCAGATTTCAGATACATCGTTTCACAGAATGTATTTCTAGTAATCACTAAAATGCCGATTAAAGTCGCTTCGATGAGAACATTATGGCTCAGTGACTGAAAAAGTTGGTATCTGCTAATTCACTCGTACCCGAATTATTTTTGTTAACCATAACCTCAACTCTGTCCCTAACCCTACCCTTAGCCCTTCCTTATAGCAGTTAATTTGGATGCGGGTGAATTAGTGGACAAAAACCGAGAAATTTGCTAAACTCGAAAATGCGTTTTCTTTTCGCATTTACCATCCAAAATAATGGCTAATTTTATTTATTTATTTATTTATTTATTAGTTCAGCACTGACATTCAAGAACAGAAGCTAAACACGGGTACAAATAAGATTACAATGTCAGGCAAGGACAGAAAGGCTCCGTAAAAAGCACTGACAACTATCTTAATCAGTACAATAGGTTAAAAACTTTGACCAATCAGTACGTTTCAAAGCAGCTCTATCAAAATTATACTGCTTGAATACGGGATGGGGGAAGCATCTGTGTGAATTAAGCACTGTGAATATATAAATTGCGGATCTTTATTCCTCAAGACTTGACAGTAGACAGTGCAGTATAACACTGTACATACCGGTCAGTTTTCTACTGGAATATTATTGTCATGACTAATGACTATAAACAAACAAAGAAAAAAACACACAAGCCAACTACAGAACACACCGGATCCATGCAACTCAAACAACTCTGGCTTACCCACACTACAAAAAAATTTTCAGACATGGTGTATCACATATTTTTATATTTTGCTCAAAAAATTCCACGTTGCTGTCTACTACGGTACATTGTGTTCCATAAAAATGTCGCCATTTTTATTTTGTGAGTGATATCTTTTTCAGATGCCATCCGATTTTGCTAATTTTTGGCACAACCGTGACAAAAAGAGTTCGAAACTAACGCATATATGCAGAGTTGACCGCATTTCGTTTGATATCTTCGTACTGTAACGTGAAAAAAACCAGCAACGATTTTTACGGCATACAATACAGCTTCACAAATACTAATACCGATACACAAAAAAACAACATATCGACACCAGTCAGCTTACTTCGGTCAGAATAACGAACATGATAAAATGCAAAGACTGCATGCTAACTAAGCCTATATACGAGAAGCGGTCAAAAGGTTTTCACAATCTAATACTATATTGAGGCTCAAAACCTTTCGACAGCCAATCGAAATGATGATACGGTTCTGTCGTTCGCATCAGATCGACTTCATCAGTTTCAATGCTACTAACAACAAGGATCATATTGATTTTTATACATATTTATATTACTCAAAATTATTTTCTGTATGCCAGTGTTTAAACAAATGATTTACAGCTCAGAAGCTTCGGAAGTGCAGTGCAGTGACGTCGTTGGTAAAAAAGCACGAAGAGCGGAAGTTGCAATTTTTCAACAGACACTGCAAATTTCTGACAGATGAGATTATGGTTTCTACTCATATTTTTCAACTTTGTCCATAAACTTCTCCAGTTTTGCATTTACGCATGGAAATTTTAGACAAACATTTTGCAACGATTTTCCGACAGCAACTGCCCGACTGCGTCGTGTCTTTGTGCCACGACGCCGCTGGTGTTGTTCTGTTTTGAAAAAAATGCGAATTTAAGACCACATTTTCACTTTTTGACAACACTAGGCCTACGTCATAAGCAAAAAAAACAAATTACGATTTAGTCTTTTAATTAGTCGGTAAAAACTGATGTCGAGAACACGTTTGTTTGCACGCGAAACGTGCTTACAGTTTCCACTAAATAAATGGCTAAATCGTGTGACTGATTAACACAATTAAGTTTTGATTTGATCTTTGCTGTTAGGCGCGCGTCTGTAGTCTTAAGTTTCGGTCGACGCGCGTTGTTGGAGCGTCTAGCACTTGCGATCGATCTTGGTGAGTGAGGCAGGAGTGCAGCCGTGGCATACATGCTCGCAGTTGAAGTTGTCGTCGGAATGCCAGTGCAGGTATTTCTGATTGCAGCAGCAGACCAGATGACAGCACGACATGACACACTTCTTTACGTGACGTTTGCTGCGACCTTCAACGCAATTATACAACATTTTGCCGTCCTTGTAATTTCGAGCATATTTTATTTGGTGCGTGATCAAAGGGCAATATGTCAATTTGCGGTTTGCAATATTATGATATCGCCATTTGATTTAGCGACCCCGATTATTTAAACGAAAGATTTTTGTGAGGCTGAAAAAGTACTTAGTACTTTTTTGCATTGTTCCGCCCGAAATCAACAATTAATTTCCCCCTAAATTTCCGACGTAATATTGGGAAATACACCACGCCACGAATTTTCCGCGAATTTTGCATTGTTTGCCGAGATTACACGGCGATTTTTTTCCAAGTTTTTGCAGTGAAAAATTTACAGCCACGACGACTGGCGATTGTGTTTAGTGGCGAACTATCATACTTTTGCTGTAGTTTCGGCTGTCGCTGAGTGGATGTGCTGAGAAGACAGGCGCGTCACGGCACAACTCAGCGGCACGTGGACCGAGGTCGTAGTTACGGTCAGTGATCGGCAGATCAGCGGCCATCAGCACCGTCTGTCTGCGACTGCGCGCCGCCTCGCTGTACGACTTCTTAATACACGCAACACAACACTACGTCAAGTGTACACGACAGCGTTCATACCAGCCAGTGATTAGGCCTGAAATTTTTTGGGCTTTCAGTTGCAGTCTGACTAAAAAAGGGACATTTTGTGCACTAGTACACTGCAGCAGCTTTAAAAACAAAGTCCGACGTAGCCTACTTCCACTATTTGACGGAAATTCAATTAACAAGAAAGCTGACAGTTTGTGATCTTATTCTAACAATAAATCAAAATTGCTGCAAACTTCTTGGTGACCTGTGGTAAGGAGGGAACCCGTTTAGAAGGCCCCTTCCCACTCTCGGCTTTCCGCCTCGATTTTCAGTTTTATTCCGGCATCAAGCAGCGACTCTTTGGGTTCCCCCTCCACGAAAGTCTTCATTATTCTCCTCGTGCTTTGAGAGTATTGATGTAACGCTACAAATGTTGGTCTGAAAGTTGAATCGTATGAAACAGTCAGTCATGCGTACCGGTACGTCGGAGTTTCTAGCGGCGTAAACGTGCGGTTCGGTGGCTTGTGAGCGGTTCAACGGCGTCACGTAGCAGACTGCATCCTCGCCCGCTGTCGACACTTTCATCACGTGCACGTTCTGCAAACACAAATAAAATACACTGCCTTAAATGACGAGCCGCTCAAAACTTGCATTAGTCCAAGAACGATGGTATGACACCTTGATGATCACGACGTGAAGATGACCCTTTAGGGGGCCTATGAGGTAAGCATCAATGAAGGCTACAACGCTGACTATCGCCGGTGAACCTATGACCTACTTATTCTGACAAGTTACACTCATGAAATACAAACACCAAACTTTTGTCAGAATCATTTACGCACTTGCAGTGCGACACCTAAAGTATTTATTTCATTCCCGTATAGATTCAAGGTTGCCTAATTAAAATGTGTGGCAAGTAGCCCGAACGACGATGGGCCTAATGCTAATGAACTGCACAGTGAATCAGACGTGATTTGACGCATAAAATGCAGCGCTCGGCTGACAATGAACCTTGAGACCGACTCGACGAATCAAATGATTGTCTAATTAATTCAACCACGAAAACTTCAACGCCACTCTCACGCACTGGCAATGAACTAAGGCCTACTGTTCCGCGTCGTCCGCAACGGAACATGTACAATAGGCCTATAAGAGTAATTTGTAATGCAAGATGTTTTTATTGTAGGGAGCCTCAGCTGCGCTCTTACGTAGGAGCCCTGCATTACAGCAATGTGCAATATCCGCAAGTTTGTACCAATGGCACGCTGAAACAGCGTGCGAAGATAATGTTTTGTTGCTGTTCTTCAGCCGTGACAAGCTTTTGTGCGCCATTAGAACCTAGCAGGCCTAATTGTGAGCACCTACAACCAACGTACATGTATGCTTGCGTATTCGTAATTAATATAAAACCATAAAAGAAAAGGGTGCGTATCACTAGTCAACGCGCAACACAATAAATACAAAAGCCGTTTTGGCGAGAAACGAGTTGTAGCTTATAGGGTAAGGCGAAAAAATGTTGCAAAACACTTTCGCAAATATCGCAAAGATTCTTATCGTTTTGAACACAATGTTGAAAAAGACGCCGTTACGCAAGTTGTTGTAATACCGCGTCCTTTCTTTAACATAAGCGTATATTACACTGTTTGGTCGCCATACCAACGTGAGAACATAACGATCAAATGCAGATGATAGTAAAAATAGACATAGTAGTACACGATACAGTGTGTGATATAATCGTACGTGCTGAAAGTCGTCGAGTATCCACATGTGCTGCGAAGCTTTCACGACGTGATAAGTGACGTAGTTGCTGACGACTGAACTGATTAGATGCTGTTTGCCGAGCACGCCGTCCACGTCTGTCAGCTTCATCTCCATCTTCACAGACGAATATTATTAAGCCTTTTTCATACATTCAGAGGGGGTCACCCCGAACGAGGGCACTAAATGAGAGGAGGTAGGAAAAAATAATTTGCGATTTTCAGTCAATAAGTCGCTGTATCGCAATAACGGTGCGAGATAGGGCCTAGGTTAATATTAATGACTAATAGGAAATCGTACACTGGCTCTCGATTGCCATAGAATCCAATGACCTTGGATAGTCTTAAATGCCAAAATAAGGATTTTTATGGATTTTTGGCGATTTTGGACTGCGAGACATGTCGTGGCGAATAAGCTTCATCATTTCAATAGCAAATTGCGCCGAAATCAATTGAAGTAGACACGGAGAAGCTGTGTATAAAATTTTCAGCATTTCGACGGCCCAATGCTCGATTTTTCTAGATTCAAGGAAACCTGCGCACGACGGCATCAAAGAGTGGTACCCCGTATAAGTCGTTATCTGACCGTTGTTGGCCAGTCTTTCGTGAAACCGGTTGCAGATAGGCATGGGCATGCTGCTTATCACAACAAGCACTAGTGCCGAGCTTTTCAGTCGTAACATCGATGACTTTAAAAGACCATAAACTTCTAAAATAAGAGATTTTTATTGATTTTTGCGATCTTCGGCTGCAGCGCACACTCTAAGAATGAACTGCGACGAAATGGCTGTAGAGTGTAGATAGACTGACATTTTGCGAACAGGAACTGCTACAGGCTTTCGCGCGTCTCGTGAGCATTAGCTCAAATTTCTTGTCTTCTTCGAGTTATGATCCTGCGGGAGACTAGGAACAAACTGACATAGTGCGGCACATCAGAAAGAATGCAAGACATTGTACTGAACTGTGTAATGGCCAATTCACAGTTACGACGCCGACGCGACCCAACTCAACTCAATTGCTCAGCCAGGCTAGCAAACAACGCGTGGTCTGTGGACAGCAGCGTGACGTCACACTGCTAATGACGTCATTGCATTTTTGCCCACAGTCACGACAGTTGAGCTGAGTTGAGTTCAGTTGAGTCGCATGTGTGGATCGGCCATAACGGTGAGTGACTATACGTGGCTAACACATACCGAGACGACGTCGGAAACATGCATGCCGTGACGACGCGACTCTGTGGCTAGTTTGACAGAGTTGCAGGCGAGTGTAGTAAGCAGGACGACAGCCAGACAGGTGACTGTCAGCAGCAGCAACCGACGACCGTCACAGTCACTGATGACGCGCGTCACACCCGCATCAGTTGCAGGAAACTCTGCATCACTCACCATCATCACGCGCTTGTACTGCAGCGCAGACACAGCACACAACAGCGCCGTTTAGACTTCAGATGTTTATTATAGTCGCTGGCAAAGTGGCAAGATACTAATACAACAGACCCATGGCGGCTCCATGCCGACATATTATACAGTCGGTACGCGCTATTGTGCCTAAACGATGCTAAATAGGGCCTGGGTTGCCCTGAATTTTGGTCATCTTTGAGTTGAAAATCAGTAAATCGATTACTTCAGTTCCGAGAAGTTTTCACACCGATTTTGATTTTTCTACGCCTTCTGTCTTCGAGTTAAAATGCCGTGGGAGACTGGGAACGGACCGACATAATGCGGCCCAGTGCCGACATATTACACGACCGTCCACGTAGAGCTTTGACTATTTCAACCAAACTGACAACGTCCGAAAAAAATGTCGCACCAATTTTGATTTTTCTACGTTTTTTTTTGCTTTCGAGTGAGAAGCCCGTACGGAACAGAGGGACAGACGGACGGACGGGCAAGATCCATAATGTGGCCTAATAGGACGCCGCATGATCATCATCTAAACGTGGTTAAGGTGTCCAACGGATTTGCTATATCTCAGCATCTCCCGTTTTCTTGACTATAACTTATTGTCGCCAGTAAGACTGTAGTGAATGTGCATTCACTTGATTACTGGTCAGATATGTGATAATTGCATAATCCGGATTCCGGAAAACAGACGAATGAGGGACTCCATACAATTCGATTTAAACAACAGCGTTTAATCGTTAAACTTTTTAATAGTAATTCAAACAACAAAGTGTCGAAAAAGTAATAAAACTAGAAAATGTCGCCGTCGTCGCTCACATACGTCATGAACTGACTTTTGTGAATAATGCAACCATTTGTTTGATATAAACAGAATTTACTGCAGTGATGCAGATGACGAAAATGCATGTGAAAGCGATTCACAGTTCACGCAAGAGCAATGCAACTGCATCGCGAGATTTTTTCTTGACATTAGCAGGTCTTTGCATATTCTTAAACGCAGCGACCTGTGTGCACTTGATGTATCGTAATTCGAATTAGTATTCACATATTACAGCGACAACAGCTGGCGTTAACTCATCGAGCTTATACACTCGACAGCACCCAGACAAGCCCAAATTCACCGAGCAGTAACGCATGCACCCGTACAGACAGCGTTACTCGAGTATGCACGACATGACACGGCTTAGGCCTACGTACGGTCTCATTCTCGTGCTTACAGTCGATCTAGGCTACGCCTTATTAGCCGACTATACTTAAATAACAGTCGAGCTATTGGCATGTTGTCGTCGTGTGTCTGTCTGTCAGTCTGTAACGGATGTATTGTGGCTAAGCTTTAGGCCGCAAGAAAAAACTTTTTACATGAGTAATTAGCCATGTGGCTTAAACTCGGGCGTGCAAAATTTCAGCCCTCTAGCGCAAGGGAAACATTTTCAAATTGGGGGTTGAATGAAGTGGCAGGAAAATGTGCGTTGTTGCAACGGAAAACTGGCCATATCTTGAAAACGGTGAAAGATACGGCTAAGATTGCTATTTATCATTAATAATAGGAAGTGGCATATTGCCTTTCAAACTACATAAACATCATTGACCTTGGATGATTTTGACGGCCAGTACGCGCTATTGTGATTAAACGGTTCGAGATAAAAGTCTAGGTTACTATTAATCATCGATCTTGGATGACTTTAAAAATCACTGACAACCAATATGGTCGGCTATTCTAGCGACAGCTGGGCTTCTTGTTTCACCTAACCTACCTTGTTTTCAAGTTATACCTCCAAATCAACGACGATGCTGTTCTTAGGCCTATCTATAAACGTCTGATTATGACTACCGATTTGACTTTCAAAGCACGATGGAAAGCAAAAGCCTAACAGCATGCTTGGATCGACTCATTGTCCAGTTTGCATTCCTGTGCAAGTGACGATCATTCAGCCGATAGTCGGGTTTCGACCCGACTATCGGTTGAAGGCGTATCGACGTTCCTCTCAGCTGCTGCAGCAGAAACTGCTCAGCTTCGATGTGGCGCTTTTTCAGCATTATGCACAGATAACTTTAACGCGGTGATAGTTTCAACGGCAGCCAGTCAAATAGCTTATCTGACCGGTCAAAATAAAAAGTCGCAGTTGCCACCGAGCGAATGACATTAAATAAACTTTACGCGCTACTGAGTAAAATTCGCGTGATTATTGTGATGTAGGAAAGGTTTAAAGCTTAGAATTAGCGTTAGGGTTAGAATTGGGGTTAGGTTGGGGTTTGGGTTAGGGTTAGGGTTATCGTTTAAAAAATTGTGACAATAATGAACACCAAAAATTAGCGTAGAATATGGGTGGTAAATTCGAAGTTTCTGCAGGCAAGCACTACTGAAAACTTGCCGACCGGCTATCCCGTGATGGTCTACGTGCTAGGCCTGAGATGCTAGTTGGCCGACTGGCGGATCCGTGATACGTACCGGCTAAGGCTGTTCAAGCCGGTGACCGGTCAAACGTTTGTCCTCAGAGGGATGGACGTTTGACCGGTCATATATCCGGCTCTACAAGGGCCGGATATTTGACCAATGACAAAATTTGACCGGTCATATAGCCTGTAGGCTATTTGACCGGCTGCCGGTTAAATATTCTGTTCCTAACTTTAAATAACGTATAAAGTATATAAGTGCTTAATCTTTCAAACATTGACCGAATTTGGTGTTCTGTTGAGTCATGTTGCATACGAAGCATAACAACCTCTATTGTCAGTACAGTTAGTACAGTCAGTAATGAGAAGTCGAGTCATGGCGTACGTTGTGAGTCAAGCCCATGCAATAAAACGATTTAGACCGACACGCTTCAGCGCTTATTGGGGCAGTAATGGGATGTTTACACGATGAAACAAACATGAAGCAAACTTAGAGCACACGTCGTGCACGTGTATAGGCTCTATTCAATACATTTCCGTGATGTTTGCTTCATCGTGTAAACGCCCAATAAGCAACCGGTGCGAACTGACTACGTGCACTGTCAATGTTGTTTCACCATAGCCTACATACTAAAATGATGAACAAGCTAGTAGGCGACGTGGCTTGCGACTACTAGCAATTGCGGGTATGCAAACGGACTAGAGACAAACAGACAGCGGACGCAGAGACGCAGGCAGCCGCAGACACGCTCTCTGACAACAAGGGTCGCTTATAGCAATGAATACAAGACATTGACATTGGGTGAGGGCAAGTTTTAGCAAGACTTTGATCCAAGGCCCTTTAAAATATCAATAAACAGATCAAATATACAGATACGCGCCTCAAAGATATTGGAATCATAAGTTTGACCTTTTGGGGTCACGTGACGTCACTGGAATCTCAGCCTATTTTACGAGTTCAAACAATGCAAACCACCAAATGCAATTTTGTGAATTTCACGTAAAAATAAAACGTTCTTTTATATTAGTTTTTTATTATCTGTATGTGTTAACCCAAAGAAATAATTATTGAGCTTAAATACGACTAATTTAAAGTATCGACGTGAAAAATACGTTCACGCTAATGTTGATTCATGAAACTTTCGTACCCGAGTCGTTCTCGGGAACTTCTGTCCCTTGGAACTTTCGTTCCCAAAAGTAAAATTAGTATGGAACTTTCGTTCCTTGACATTGATTATTATTGAACCCCTTAGGTCTATCCTTACTTCGGGCTTATAGTTCAGCGA
>Ga0209367_1001594_pt1 | contig 28305 bp, 21 predicted proteins | sample WorMetLIZISLAND2_FD_187412 | JGI IMG/M metagenome (GOLD analysis project Ga0209367, IMG submission 187412) | Marine gutless worms symbiont microbial communities from Max Planck institute for Marine Microbiology, Germany - Olavius geniculatus... ...
GTGTGGGACAACCCTGCAGGAGTTAAGCCACGCTGCCCTAGATAGGCAGCGGTGGGCAGCGATAGTAAGAATGGCGTCAGACACCAACGGGCATTGAGCCCACGGTTGTCGATGATGATGATGATGACAATTTGCGCGGAAAACAATTATGCAAATATTTTTCCCTTCAGCTGCACATCATAATGTGCAGCAGTCCATTAGTTTTTACAGTTACGTGGTAATGGTATTCAATGGCGTATTTAGGGGAGGGCCACGGTGCGATGGCCCCCCCCTTTGGACGGACCATTAAAATTTTTTACAGGCGACTTTATATGAAAAGGTTCGTTTTTGCCATTTTCCAGCAAGAATTGCAAAATTCAACAATGTTTGATGGTCTTTTGCGTTTCCAAATTTCAGAAAAAATGGGCGAATTTGCGGTTTCCATTGAACATTCAGAAGCAAAAAGTGTTTCAGCTTTAGGGCGGCTTTGCCTTCTAACCCCCGACCAGGGGCTCTGCCCCTGGTCCCCGCTGGGGGCTTCGCCCCCAGACCCCCGTTATAGGCTCGCGCTCCGCGCACTCGCCATGCCACCCCTTTGCCAAATTCTAAATACGCCACTGATGGCATTGTATGACACCCACCGGCTGCTACGTCGTCGCTAACGACTCGACTCACACGTTGTTCCGGAGATGTTATATCCGATGACTGCCGACAGATATAACGAAGATGTAAATGAAGTAGGCCTATCATTTTGCACCGCTGATGGTGATCAATTCTCAACATGACCGTAATCACTACTTTCACTGCTGGTCATATTTTCCGTTTTTCGTGAACCCGCACTGGCGTTTTCAGAGTTCTCCTTCGCTGAATAGTCATTTAACCTTTGGTCTTTAAGTAGGCTGAGAAAGTAAGATTATTCCATAGTGCAGGCAGGATGTCATCATCCAGATAGGCTACGCCAGTGAGTGACCGGGGTTCCAGGGACGTAATGTAGGCTACGCCAGCTTGAAGGTCAGTCGTTGCATGACTAATCACTGGAAGCCAGCGCAGTTGACGCAGCTGCACGCAGCTGCACGCAGGTCTACGTGATATGGTCATGACGCCTGTCTCCAGTGACGAGGGTGCTGCAGTTCTACCCTGACTGGACCGTCGGACACATCAGGTAGAAGCGAATTGCTCTGTCACGTGATAAGCTCAGAAATATTCTGATTCGGTTTTCGGTAGTCATTTTGTACTACACTTGTCAGTTCAGTTCAGTTCACTTCAGTTCAGTAGGGTAATTTGTGTTCGCCAATTCTAATAGCAGAGAGCTATCACGAACGTGTTGTTATTGCAAAGCTATGCCGAATTGTTCAGTTTTCAGATAACGACAGAAAGAAGATAATTTTGCGACAGGTCGCCGACGGACGTCGGCAACGACTGCCAATCTGTGTCCATACCGTGTCAGTCGACAGCGTGGAACCCAGAGGTCGCGGCGTGAGTACGACTGTAGGAACGACTAGACGCTGTCGACATCGGGACGCACGACGGCGCAGTGCGACGAAGTCACTTGCTGATTAATGTACACAGCTTGAACTGCATGCGTTGTCACACAAGAAGTCATTATTGGAGGTCGTCTCGCATGGTGATAACGATGTGGTCGAACTTCCGCGCCGCTGCGTTTAACACCGACTGGAGTTGACGTAAGTGGACTTCACAGACGCCGTAGATGACGCTGTTGCGACTGGAGATCAGGACGTGCACTATTCGCAGCGCTGGTAGTCAGAGAACGGCATACTGAGCGGAGCTGCCAAAAGTGGCAGAAACAGCTACCAGAAAGCTTCTTAAGATTGTCCGCAAACGTCAGTTGGCTGTTACTGACAACTCGATGTAACCACATCAGATAGCTTATACTTAATGTTAGCGTCAGCTAAAATAATCGTCCGGCTGTTTATTTTCGCTAGCTGTGCCGCAGTGCCAAGCCATATGAACTGAGTTTTGTCTGTATTCAGTTTGAGACGATTTGATGACATCCAGTTATTGATAGTCGTTATTTATTGGGCCTTTTGAAAGCTGAAGGTTTGTAAAAAGCACAAAATAGGTTTATACATTTTTCTGACATCAATATTCGGTTGGCAGTCCTGCCTATACACGGCGTTCCTTAACCCCCTAACACCTAAAATGGATGTTAAAAGTTCGAACAGCATACAGAAGTGCAGTGGAGTAGTCTACGGGTAATCTGCTGAGAATGGTCGCGCATGGCGCGAGTGTGGCTAACTCCGCTTGCCTAGCTCAATAAAGATAAGCTGCTTACCTATGTTTGTGTTTGTTCTCTATGGTTTGTTGTTGTTTACTAAAAGAAAACATTTATAAGTGTTAAGTTCATGCATTTTCTGTGGTGCAGTTTGTAAGCAGAAGATATTTCAAATTGCAGAGTTATGCATTAGTTGAAACCCGACTGATGTGTTTGTGCACTACTAGCAGTCATTAGTTTGAAGATGCTATAAATCCTGCAAGCGATAATACAAGTTGTTGACGATTGACAGTAGGTGACCTCGCAGTGTATACTTCGACAGAATGAAGTATGCTGAAGGATGAAGTTGTTAGTATTTACCTAACCAAACTAGATACGGCTGTCATTATCAACCGGAACCGTACAATCTGTTATCAGTGGTTGGACTGAGTTACATCTTAATGTCAGTCCAGGAGATGCCTCTCCATCAGCACTAACTTACAGTGCGTTCACAAGGTAAAGTAGTAAGCAAGTTAGCCGACGGTGACAGCGGACAGTTCAATAGCAATAGCAGTGATACTGAATATGACGCTGTGTGCCATGGTTATAAGCAAGTGTGAGGTTTCACTTCTGCGCATGCCTGTGTGGTGTCAGTGTAACTTGGTGAAAGGTGGAGAAAGTGATAGCAGCAGCAACAGCAGTGTTATCCTTCTTTGTAGCAAAAAAGCATCTCTGTAGCATAATGGACTCTAGCCTGTATCATTTGTATCAGTGTTTATTTTTATTTAGTGCAGTGATATGGTTTGTTATAATTGCAGGAAATGCTGAATCTGGATACTGCTGTTTTTCTGATGAATGATTATGACAAGGTCGTAGTTGCAAATGTTGCAGTGGATAATGTAATACTGGTTTACTGATTTCTGTCAAGTGCTTCCTACAGAACATGCCGCAGTTTGGTTCCTTGCGTCTGACCATAGTCAGTGCTGCTGTTGGTCTGGCTTTGATCGGTGCATTGGCGTTGTTATTTCGAAGACGTCGACGAAGAGCAAAGCTGTATCACAATATCTACCTGGAGTCTCCAGCTGGAAAAGACGCTACAGATAGTGGTAAAGTTGAACTTGGTGATGGCGATCGGTCTCGCAGGAAGAATCCGAGACTAACATCTTCAAATGGAGGTAGTTTGCTACAGTTAGAGAGTTTTAACTCTAGTTTCATAACACTATTAACTGGGTAAATAAGATGGAGTTATGTAGAAATTATCTTTTTGCTGTGCTAGATATAGTTGGTGATGTGTTTAGTGGTTAACACATTTTTTATATTAACAGAGTTAGTTGATGTCATACACAGATAGTACCCAGGTGTATGATCACTGATCATTGCCAGACGGGTGAACCATTTCAGTATATAACTAGCCACCCAAGTCAACTCGGCCTGGCCATTTCTTCATGGGTAACTACTGAAAAACTACAATGAGTACCAGTGATAGTGGATGTACTAAATAGGCACACCACGCAATCCACTAGGCCACTATACATGGTCTTGCAGTGTATCTGGCTAAGGGCTAAGTAAACGGAGATCAGTGCTACTTTATGGGCCTTGCGGCTTGAGAAGGACATTACGTTTTTACGTTGTGCTGAATAGATGAGTCACATTACTTTTTAGATTAGACATGCTTCTGAATATTAAGTCCACAGCTATCTGTTTGTCTGTTGACAGATGTGCATTCAGCCAGTCATGTGTCCAGTCCAGCCACAACTCTGAGACGATCTCCTTCTGTCTTGAGCGGAAAGTCCGATGCAGACAGTGCATCAACTGTCATTGCCAGCATCACCCGTGGCTCTAATCTAACACCTCTTCAGCTGCTAGAAGTTGGCAAGTATTGCTTATATATTTTATTTGGATTTTTTTTCTGCATATTCTGTTTTTATTTTATTTAAACAGCTGTCAGTAGCAATGAGCATACTCTGATAAAATAGTGTTTAGTGTTTTCTCATTCACTGTCTTGCCAATGCGTGCTCATGTTTTTGACTGTCTGTTTCTTATCCTGTCAATTCAAACAAATTTACTGATGTTGTGGAATTTGTAAGTACCGGTGAAAGTTGTTTAAAGTTGCAGTTAAGTTATGCACTGGTTGAAACTACATTGTGTTTGATTAAAAAATCAAAATTGTTTTTCTCATAACTTTGTTAAATTTCTCTAACATTGATAATTTTTTGCACAAAGATGGCCAAAACGATAGAATTATGTAAGGTGGACTTATTTTCCGCCTCACCTAATTTATGTCAATGCACTACCATGTGAAACACAGATCACACAGATCACAGAAACATAAAAAAATGAGTGCATCTTATGTAATTCTATCATCTTGGCCATCTTTGCCAAAAATTATTAAAATCGGTGAAAATTTGACATAGTTATGACAAAAACAATTTTGACTGTTTTTTTGAAACACGATGTAGAATCCAGAAGTGTTTGGCAAATATTCACAGTACATACTTAGGTATAATCAGGAATATCTTTGTAAATACTGGCCAGTTGAACAAAAAAAAATTAATTATTTTTGCTACTTTTTGTACAGCATTTGATTAGAGCTGTTGGAGCGTTAATTTTTTTAAGCATTAATTTTTTAAATGTATTAATGCACTGCGTTAATTTTTTTAACACATTAACTAACACATTATTAATGCACTCAGGCCCATCGAGAGGGAGAGTAGGGGGTAAGTTACCCCAGGTCCTGCGACGTTTGGGGGCCCCGCCTGTAGAATATAAAAAGTTAAAAACACATTTTAAACATATAATCAACAATAACTAGCATAGAAATCTATTAGCCTGTCATCAAAATAATTATTCATTTACAATAGTGATAGAATTGCAACTACAGTTTAGTTACTTGAATTCATTCGATTGTCAAATAACTGCAGTTTAACTGAATATTGGAACTTTTGCTTCAAGGAATTTTGTAAATTAGCATAAATTTACATGTGTACTATGTGCATTAATTATTTTAATGCATGTTAATTTGTTAATGCATTAATGTGTTAATTAATGCATTAATTTGACAGCTTTACATTTGATATGTTTGTAGTTATGTTGCGCTGTGTAGGTATGGAAATGATTTATGTGGCTCGAGGCCGATGGGAGCTTGCGCTGCGACGTCTTGAAGACACCGAAAGTCTGGTATGTGTTTATTTTATCTATCATTATTTTTGGAAAAATGGCCCTAGGTTTAGCATTTGGTATCACACTGTCTATGAATCACAAGTCAGATTTTGTGAAAAACATTTTGCAGATGTCTCTTCGACGTTTGATAGTTGAATTGATGATATTGATGAACTGAGTGAATTTTGTAATGAATTATTTTGTTAGGTGTTTGTTTTCTGTTCCTTCAGTGCTTTGAAACTTAGGAGTATGGCATTTGTTTAGTGCCGGAATCTGGGTGGTAAATAAAACGTGGAATATACATAGCACATACTTTACGTAGACTGAGCAGTCAGACAGTTGTAGAAACAGTTAGCCTTGGTCATTGCAGGGAAGGGTGGTTATGTCAAAAATTTGAATGCAGTGTTTATCATGACTGCACTTTACTACAATATATGAGCCTAATCATTTTCAGAGCTGTTCTGTTGCTTGATCTACAGAAAGCATGTAGTTCTACTTCTTTATGCACCACCCTGTATAACAAATGATAACATTGGAGGATGGTGTGATTTAGGACCAGGATGGGTTCAGCTCGGAGCTGCGTGATCACCTGGTCCAGCTGATGGAGCTGGTAGACAGAGTGAGAATGGCGGCTGAAAGTCGTACAGGTGGTCGTTCAGGTCTGCTCAACCAGGTGTGCACGTCGGCGGCGCTTGACGCGGCGCTAGATGAGATGGACCGAGAGTACGAGTTGCAGCGACGACACCTCAACTACTCGTTTGACGATGCTTCGTCCAGCGACCTTGAGTCCTTTGTCTCAGCTCTTGATGTATGTACATCATATCAGATCAGGTTGATGTTTATTATAGCAAAGACGTTCAGTTTTTAACAGTAGAGTGATCTGTGATGGTGGTTTTGCAGTTTTGGTTCATAGTCTTGTTTGTTTGCTCCATTTTATGCAAAATAAGCTGTAGACAGTATGGTGCTGCAACCAACACTGGCTGGAATGGCTTATGACTGTATAAATTATGCAGAATCAGTTAAATACAATGTTCTGGCAATATAAAGTATACATTATACAGAATCAGTGAAATACAGTGTTTATGACATAAAATCTATGCTTCGAATTCTTGAGTCTGTTATTGTTTTGTTTAAGGAGTGTATAATGCAGTGGGTGTTTTAGCCTGCAACATCTGGGGGGAGGAGGGCTAAGCCCAATGGCAAGCGCAGTAATGCAAGCCTATAATGGTGGTCTGGGGGCAGAGCCCCAGTGGGGTCCATGGTCTATCTGCCTCTGGTCAGGGCATCAAGGGGGCAAAGCCCCTTGAAGCTGAAGCACTTTTGATTTTTGGACGTTGAATGGAAGCCACAAATTTGTCCACTTTTCTACAATTTGGAAACATAAAGAAATCAGATATTTATGTTGTCTTTGCAAAAAATCATGGGTGGCCACGAAACTAGAGGGGCCTGGAGTAAAACTCAAACTGGGTGGGGAGCTGTGCTCCCCTGCCCCCCCCTCCTGAAGAAGAAGAAGAAGATTTCACATAGGCACTAGGCAGCGAAGCTGAACTAGGCCCGTTGCGTGGGAGCTCATCCCCATGACGGCACTTTGAGCCAGCGAGGACGGAGCCCAATTAAGCCAGCATACAGCCCAAGTCGACCAGAAACCGACTGGATCGGTATGCTTGCAGTCCTGGCCACAGGGCCTACTGTTGCGCAGAACTTGCCGTTCTTCCCTAGCGATGGCCTTGACCACCGCCAGTACTCATTTTACCATCCCACAAAGGGTAGAAGGCTGAGTCGACCTAGTTGGCTGGTTCCGTACTGTAGACAGTCACCCATCTAAGTACTAACCAGACCTGGCGTAGAGTAACTACGTTTCATTCGAGACGCGTTACCAACTACGCCACGCGTTACCAACTACCCCTCTCCTGGCCTGGGCCTAAAACCGCCACTGGCATAATGCTTATTGTTTGTTGATTTGTATCTAGAATTTTATTATGTGTTTGTCATTATCAGCTTGTTTTTTTATCAAAATGTAAATGTCGTAGTTGTGGGTTGTGTGGCATCGTGTCTAGTTTTTTTAAATTGTGCAAGTTTTAAAATATTGTGCATAACAAATTGCAGTTTCCCTTTTTTATTTACAGAAAAGTAGATGTGAATGAAAATTGTAAGATAGTACACTGTGTCTCAAAAAACGTGCCATAGTTGTTTTTTGAATAGCTTTGTGAAACATTGGTCGATTTTGATAATTTTTGGCTCTCAACATGATGAAGCAACGTCAGCTGCAATGTGTGGATTTCAGATGGCAGATTTGTCTGATTTGGAGGACCAGAAAGAGACATTCCAGCACTTGGGACTTTACGAAGCTGCGCTCCTGGAACTCAGTCATGGCTCCGTCCCATGCAGAACTCTGCGGTAAAATTTTTGCAATTCTATTTCTGAAGAAATAACAGAAGAAATAACGAATTTTCAGAAAACGAACCATTTATGATGTTATTGAAAATTATGTCATTGAAATTTTTTTTTGTAATTTTGCCCCAGTGCATTCAGTTACGTTGTGATGTTGGCAATTATTTAGCAACAGTGTTACTGCTCAAACTGTTTTTTGGAGTTTTGCTGCATTATTTGGTGTTTGAAACACAAACTCCGTTGCTGCTGAGTGAACTGTTTTACTTTGTTTTTAGTACAAAAATGGTGAAATGTTCGTCCGACACAGAGTTCTTTGCAAAGCTTCATTGTATTCGACTCGCATTTACAGTGAGTACCGGTGTTTAATGTTATTTGGTGTAGATATGTGACCTACTTGGCATGTAGTGCTGGTAGCTGTTCCTTAGTGGCTAAAGTTGTGGACTTTCAGCAGGGTTCCACCTGTCAGATTTTTTTTGAGACCACCAAGAGTCACTGGTGGTATGAGGCAGGGGTTTCTGGCCATAGTTGCTGCCAAAAAATGTTTTACCTTCCTGACCAGTTGGCATGCTAGAATCTGACTACTGGTAGTCAGTCAGTCTATATTAGAGTTGCCTTAATAGCACCCTTCAGTTAATTAAAGGTTATTAGTAGGATTTGGAATGATGACAAATGGTTCCGATGATGATGTTTGGTCACAATTTTCTCAAGAGCCAGCTTTTGAGACATTGGCTAGTGCAGTGTTGTGTATCAGCTTGCTGATTGCACAGAGAGCTGGAATATTTTAAGTAGGCTGCTGATACCATGGTGTCATTTCATTGTTTTTTTATTTAGTCCGGCACTTTTTCAGCATTACGGATAGACAGGATTCTAAAATAATGAACTTGTGATAAATATTGTGAGAGCGTAAGTTTTTACAGTCTCACAGATTCAGTTTGTCACCCGTCTACCAGCATTTGTGCTTGCTATATGAGGATTTTATAAAATACATTGTCTGGTATTATTCAAACTTGATGCAATTCAGTTTTTTATGCTGTAATGTTTTCCACTGTTTGTTCTAATGTTGTTTCTAGGAACTGTTTGCAGAGCCTGATAATCGTGAGTTTTTCATATCAGTTGGCCGTGACTTAATTTCGACATTACTTCTAAATGCACAGAAGGTATCAGCTACAGATATATTCAATAGTGTGTACTTAACAGTTATCTTTAAAGTAGTTAATTTTTCTCACCTGTTGTATTGCAGTTGGTAATGCTAGGAATCAAGACTTGCACCTGCAGCATTGCAGATGTGACATCGGAGGCCACTGCATTAAAACACTGATAGCTGTAACAACTCAGAACTTATTCCACTGACCGAGCTTTCCATTGTCTGCAAATGACAAATGGCGTGGCTTAGTGGTAACGTGTTTGATTCGATCAACGAAGTTACTCTACGCCGGGCCGGGTTAGTACTGTGATGGTTGACTGCCTGCGGGCAGGTAAACCATCTCGGTATGTAACAGCCGCCTAGGTCAACTCAACCTTCCATCCCTCCGGGATAGGTAAATCGAGTACCGGCCTATTTGGCTGGGGTTAAGGCGGGACACGTTCACCTGTGTCGGGTGGCAGGTAACACTGTGGGATCCCATACGGCAGGTGATGCTCCATAGCTCTGAAATGAGCTTCCATTAACACCACCTTTAACCACTTTTTAACCTTTAACACACACAGCTGCTCATTGACTGTATTTAAGTCTAGGTTAAAGATAAACTGTTTCCAGCAGACATTTATGTCTAGTAAAATTTTGTTATGCACGACTGTTGCTGTCCACCAGCACTTCCGAAGTCTTTCTGACATACAGTACTGGTATTGTATAAGCCGGATTATTGTTATTATTGTTATATAGTCCAAGCATTTGTAATTAACTGTAAGGTTATGCTTGCAGCTTATGCTATCAAGGTTAGTGCAGCTGTAAGCAAGCATCTTGGTTTGTTTATTCTACTGCAGGATGCTGATGACTTCCTAGCATCATACGATGCAATGATTGCATATGTCAACGATCGGGATAACTGGCCGGAGATGGAAGATGAACTTCGAAGTCGTGGTGTAAGTATGCTGTCACTAGTTTTTTTTATCATGCATTAATTACCGTTATTAATTTAGTGGTTTCTTAGTTGGTAATGTCATTGGTGCCATCAACAGAGTTAATCAACACTGGGCTCGGTTAGTACCTCTACCTCAATGGGTAACCATCAGTAGATGGGTAACCATCTCGATATGTAACCAGCCACCTCGGTCAACTCAGCCTGGCTGTCCCTGTGCGGGTGAGCACAGTCAGTACAGTACAGTCTTAACTCGAAACTCAGACAAGCAGTCAGTGCGAGCACATCTGTGGTCTTGCAGTGTGACCTGGTGTCAGGCTGAGGACCAAGGAAGCGGAGATCTGTGCTGCCTTATGGACCTTATGACTCGGGAAGGACTTTATATTTCATGCTATTGTGGTCTGACTTGTTACTACTTTGGTCTATGGTCATTATTCATGGATTTAAATTGAGCGTGGTAAGTATGTTTTATAGCAAAACATGTTCAGTGTTCAGCATTATTAACGTGAGTAGTGACTAGTGAATGGATTTTGCCTGATTGCTTGCTATTCTGTTGATTTCTAGACCTTCTGGCTTTCTGTCTTAATTTTAATTAAACCACGGTCATGTTAATACAACTGAATGTTGCAGTGTCTGACTTAGAATATGTTACTGGACGATTCTGTGCATTTGTGCCGCATCATTGCTGTTTATGTTTTAGGTTAAAATGCTGACATTTTACGATATCGTCATTGACTTCATTTTCTTTGATGCTTTCGATGACTTGGAAAATCCTCCGGCAACACTATCAACTGTGATGCAGAATCGCTGGCTAACGTCCGGCTTTAAGGAAATGGTATGACATAGTTGTACTTTGGCAGGTTTTACTTGAGGTGTATAGAAATCTATGTTAATGAAGCAGTTAATAATTGTTGCAGACTGAGTAAGGTTTTGTGTCCCTTTTGACTTACAGTGAAGTAAATAATCAAGTTTTATTATACCTCTAGACTCCCACATGTCCTAAGTTGTTCCACAGGTTCACTCCGTTACCGATAATGGTGACAAGCAGTAGGCGATTTTCTGTGCAGGCCATATAAGTCTATACTGATTAATCATGATCATGTATATGTTATAGTGCTGTGTCTACATTGATGATGACAGTGCATTACATTGTCTAGAGTTGCAAAACGTATGATTAAAGGCCAAGTCACATCACTTTACGTAACTGTTATAGAGTGCTAATTGTCTTAATCAAATGTTAATTTGTCTATATTTATTAATCTTTCTGTTGCCAGCGTTATCTTTATACTGTAAAAATAAAGTTTAAAGTGGACAAGTGAGACGAAACTGAGACGTCACAAACAACTACTAGCGTCAATGTAGCATACGACAGAATTTGAACGCTGGCAGTGTCGATGGAGCGCGGTACTGGGGAAAAGACACTGCTTACATTTCAAGATGTCGCTGTCATACTGGAAATAGGCCTACTAGGTGCCCTTTCCCTTGCACCAATCGCCGACAGATTCCAACTTTCGCTTCCAAAATGCAAGTGAGTTCCCCTTTCTGAGCGCGCTGCATTGACGCTATGGCCAGCTCATGGCATGAAACTTTCTTGCATGGTGCAATACACACTATAAAAAAAGTGTAGTAGGTGATGTCGTCATTTTGTTTGCACAACATTATTTTTATTGAAATTTATGTAAAGCGATTTTTTTATTTCTTCTGATCAGTGTACTATTAATTAGCATTACATTCTACACATTTTTAGCCAATATCGTTTTTTCGTGCGACTTGGCCTTTGAGTGTGTTTAAAAAAAGCCCGATCTGAACGAACGTATCTGCTTTTTCATCAGCCACGTTTAAGATGCTGCATGTGGACTGTGTAGGCACTGTCGACGGCTGTGTGGTCTGTTTTGAAAGCTAAGCGACAAATGCTGAAAGTAAGTCTTATGGTTTTCCTTCTTGCGTTTTAATGAGATCGTTTGATGATGTTATGCTTGTGTTACTAATTATCTGTCCCATTGCTATAGCATAGCATGGGACAGATTATAAAATCATTTATGTCACACTGTTTGCACCTACCCCCCTATTTTCAGGTCCAGGCTATCCGACGATGTCGTTAAAATTTCTCCCCTGCCGAACCCTGTTGCCATGGCAACGAATTTTGGGACAAAAATTGACTAAAACTCAGCCGCTGTGAAAGATAATTGCTCCCTGTTTGCACCTACCTTCTATTTTCGGGCCCAGGCTATGCAATGGTGTCATGCAAATTTCTCCCTTGAACTCTCCCGTTGTCATGGCAACCAACTGTTTTTATTCAAAGACAAAATTGGCTGCAGGCTCACAAGAGCGTCAAACGCTGAAACGCAGCTGCTAGGCTATATAGCGTGGCAATGGGACAGATACCTCATTCCACAGAACGTATTTCTAGTGTTGTAAAAAAAAACTTGTAATCGTTACATTCTCTGTGTAATAAATTTAATGCTTGACTTTTTGTGATCGTATTTTACTTGTCAAAATGTTTGATGTTAGTTCTGCGTGTTAGTTACTGGTGTTTGTAATAGTAGGAAGCTATTTTTCTCTCAGCCACAGTGAGCGTAGTAAACTGGCAGAGATTATGTAATCACTTTGTCTGCGTGTCTGTGTGTGCATCATAGTGACTCACAATGCATGACGTCTTGTACATTGTGGTCCATAAAAAATGTGGCCCATTACTTTTGCTCATGTCTTCGCTAATTATTGACTGATTTTTACAATTCTTTCACCGGCACACCTTGCGGGCAATTTGCAATAATGTGATTGTTATGTATTCCACCACATCATAATTGCATTTTTACACTACCTTGTGAAATATAAATGTAAGGAAAGCAATGAACATTCAGGTAAATTGAAAAATACGTCAGACCAACATTGCGATGAATGATCCGTATGACACCATGACGGTGTTAGACTCAGACAGTCTAGTGTCATATAGACATTTATTGTGATGTTGGTCTGAAGTGTTTATTTTTGTTCATTTACCAAAATGTTTGTTTGTTATTATCATTATGCATTCATATTTCATTTACATTTCACCAGGTAGTGTAGAGACGCATTTATGGTGTTGTGGGATATATAATAACCACATTATTGCAAATCATCCGCAGCATGTGCCAGTGAAAGAATGTTGAAAATCGGTCAATGATTGGCGAAGATATGGACAAAAGTAATGTGCCTCGTTTTTTGTAGACCACCCTGTAGTTAGTATTAGCAGTAGTAGTAGAAATGTTTCAATTACTTCACTTGTCGGATATTGCACTCCCGCGAGCACCTTGTTGTATGTTGCAGTTTTGGATGCAGGCTTTAGTTTTGTTTTGTGTGTAAGATAGAGATGATACATTGCATTGCATGTAAGTTGTAAGTTCTTTTGTTGCTATTTAATTGCAGTCTTCTAAAGGTTTTATTGCGCACTTCTATGCTGTCTCAGAAACAGTGAGTCCTATGCTGGCTTGGGGCTTCTTGGGTCCGGAGGGGCCACTGAAGGACATGTGCTACTTTTTCAAGGTAAGAATTGATTTTGATTCGTGTTGATTATAAGTTGACAGTTTAATAATGTTATGTTATTTATTTCAGCATTCTGATAGTGTTGATTGAATCACAGAAAAACATTGTTTGCTGTAGTAATTACATTCTTTCATGGGAGCTGTGCAAACTGCAACTGATGCTGAAGAGTGGGCAAAACAAAACCAGAAATTGTAGTGCTTATATCTCTGCTGAATAGGCTGTTGCTATGGAGAATCTCACTTCATAACAACCGTTGCTATGTGATAAATACACTGTTAAATTTTGTGAACTTAATAATGTATGAACAGTTTATTAAAGCCATAATATTTGACACATTTAGGCATTTGTTATCTTTGTTATAGGCACACTAAACTTGTTGCTAAGGGCTTTTGGTTGTCATAGCAACAAACGGCTATTAAGCACCCTGTATCCAAAATTTTTTCCTGTTAACATTTTTTCGGAAGTTTAGCCCCTGGAGTACAATAAAATATGCATGGGGTTTAATCCCAGAGTGGGTGCATGGTAACCCCTGTCAGCTCCCTGACTATTATCCCTATACAAATAACAGTATAGACCATTTGTTGTCTATGTGCATTTGTGACAGCCGTTAACTGAATAACTTATAAAACAGCTGAAAAACCTGCATTTTTCTTGCAAAATAACTGCCATTAGTTTTACTCAAAATTGCGAATTAATTAATCGATAATTTCTGAAAAGCTAGCTAATAGAAATTTTGTAATCGTTACCAGCTGTACTATAATGTACTGTTCAAAATGAACTGATTGTATATGCTGACTGCTGTGTTGGTGCATTGAACAGGACCAGTTCCTAGAGTACATGTGGGAGATATTCAGCTTCGACCAAGTACGTTACACTACGGTGGAACATCTGGCTGAGGACATAATGCATTTAGCACGCAGCCGAGCTGAACTTACAGCCACCAGACTTGCTGATGTTGACGCATTATAGCCACATACTTATGACTGTTTACTTATACTGTCAGCATGTCATGTACCATTAAACTTTTGGTACAAGGCCGTGGCTGCTGTTGAAGCAAGTGATCTAGAACCCCTTCCCCTCTTGTGATAGAAACCGAATTTCTACTGGAGACCTAGCTTATATTGGATAATTATCAACTTGCTGTTACGGTATGCAGCGGACTAGATGACAAGTATGTTATATTTCGTCGTAACAGTATATGCCGTGGCTTGCTCCTGCACTGTCTAAACACTGATATTTAGAAGACTTATCTGACTAGTTGGTGTGAGGTGGAGACCGGTTTGTATTAGAAGTTTTATGGTAATGCTGTATTCTTCACTCTGTGCTGACCATCACACTGAGGGACTGTGGATTTTTAAAATACTTGTTGATCGGTTGTTACATGGTACCTGTCTAGTACTATGAACTGTTGTATATAGATGAAAGGCATGTTTAGCATTATCTAATATTCCACGACTGCTACTGCTATTAGTGTCATACTTAGCCGTGGCATTTGTTATCATAGCAACCTTTTGTATACTGAGTGCACTACTGTACTTGAAGATAAGCCACTAAGTGTGTGGTTGGTTATTCAGGTTTTCACAGTATTTGATAAGTTGATGCTGGTATGCCTACATGTTGTTTACTATGCTGCCTGTACAGTGAATGTCTGTTGAGATCATAAGATGCTTGGCATCATCATATCACAGAACAAATGGTTTCGGATGGGGCTGATCCAGTTTTTTTTGGGTGATTTTAGTCAAAATTCTACAGCGTCAATTAGTGCTATTGAACAGGTCAAGTGCACCAAATGTGTTGCTTAATAGTTGAGGTGCATGTCGTTGAATAACTGCAGGTGGTCATTAAATATACTGTCACCACATTTAGTGCAATTTAGTGCCGTGTGGAATGCTTTTTTAAATTTGGTTCTTGAATTTCAGTTTGGAATATTTTTGGGTTTTGTTTCATTAAGAAAAACCCATTTTCACTTCCAAATTGGCATTGATTTGTTTTATTTTTGTAGTTTCTGCTATGAACTGCATTACAGGGTAACAACAGTCAACTAGTCAACTACCCTCTGGAAACAATTTACAGATAATTATTAATAGATTTCTTATGCACTGGCTTTCCATCTTAGATGCTTGTGTTTGCTGTTGACTGCAGTGTTCATGGACAGCTAATCAGGCAGTTTTGCTTTGAAGCCGCAAGTGTTCAGAATGCTATGGAAAACCGACTAAATGGAATTGTAAATTCTGGACAGTTAGGTTTTGTTATATAACAAGAAGCCCAGCTGTCACAAAGATAGCCGACTGTACTGGTTGTCAGTGACCTTAAAGATCATCTAAGGTCGATGATTTTCATCACATCTGAAAAGGCACATGGCACTTCCTATTAGTGATTAATAGTAACCTTGGCCCTATCTCTCAGTGTTTTCGAGATATGGCCTGTTTTCCATTGAATTTCCCACTTCCCTCTCATTCATTTAGTTCCCAATTTGAAAATGTTCCCCTTGCACTAGATGGCTGAAATTTTGCCCGCCTAAGTTTAACACACATGGCTAAATATTCATGTAAAAGTTTTACCCTAAGACGTACCCGTTAGCCAGGGTACATTCGTTAACAGACGGACAGACAGACAGACAGATGATGACGGACGACAACCATGCCATAAGCTCGGCCGTTACTTGAGTACGTTCAGCTAAAAACTGAACCAACTTTTAGTTTTCCTTATCCACCTAGCATTTTTGCTGTAAGTCAAGTGCCATGGTGGTGCTGTGAGGTTAATTGTCTTAGTTACTTTATCTTGTAAGAACATTTTGGTGCTGAACAGAGAACTTGCTTGTCAAGACTTTGTGATCTGTTGCGAAGTAACTTGAACTGTGCTTGTTTAGTGTAATAACTGCTGCATGTTTGCACTCACACTATCGTCCCAGTGTAGCTAAGTTGTCTTTTTGTCATCTTTTTTGTCACAGATTAATTTTCACCGTGTAATCAGCGCTGCACAACCTCGAGCCCACAGGCCACATCCAGATTGCTATGCACAAAATAATGGAGAGTTCTTGCAATTTTAGGTTTAGGTCGTTTTTACACGCAAAAGCAGCTACTGCTTTAGCGCATCTTAGCCACTGCAATTCTGTCTATCTGTCCGTCTGTTACGCGGGTGGATCAGTCAAAAACTGTGCAAGCTAGGATTACCAAATCTTTAGCGTCGGCTGCCTGGAAGACTCCAGTTTTAGGAACCGTAAAGCTTTTCGAGAAATTCATAGGGGGTCACCCTGAACGTCAGCACATCATGTATCATCGTTTTGACTTCTGAACTATCTTTGCTGATCTTTCACAGTAACAATTAACAGCATGCCAATAGACTACAGATGGTTGCAATATACAGGGTGAGCGCAAAACCGACACGTTTGGGTTTGCTGTGTTGTTAGATGCATCGTGTTTGCAATTTTGTGTTAACTCGCATTATTTATATTAAATGACGTCGTTCTTCTTTATGTGACGATGTAAACAAGGTCGGTTTTTTGTGGAAGGAAATTTAATTTCATGAAGATGGTTCATGGTTGTTTTTTCACTAATGATGAAAGCTTGATTCATAGTCTGCATGTGGAGAAACACCAGGGTTACGAAAGAATTATGAGGTTTTTTTTCACATAAATAAGCGCATTTAAACTATGAGTAATTAATTGAAAATTTTTTGTTCAGACTACTAATTATCTGGAGTTCTGCAGTATGTTTGGCATTGTATTGACGTAGTTGTAAACGGTGTCACTTTTTTAGGCCCACCCGGTAGTTGATGCTGTTGTAGTAAGGTAGTGTCAATGCAGTAAGATAAGCAACAGTCAGTAGAGACATCTTGAAGCAGAATAAGCTGCTTTTTAAAAATAAACAACCGTTCTGGGTACTGAATAAGAGCTAAATAACGACAGAAGATAAACCAGCTGTAATCAAAAACACAATTGCAACATTTCTCTTCTGTGCTTTCTATAACATCTGTAATCAGCACCAAACTATCATCCTGCCAGCTGCTTTTTTATCTGTCATAAATCGACAATAAACACTACCGCTGTAGAAAATAAATCTGATTTGTTAATATACGTACAATTCAAGCGGATAACACCTGGTCAAAAATATTCTGTTAGTGCCAATTTGAACTCTGCCATTACTCTCAACAAGCGAACATGTTGGCCCAGTACTGATATGATATGCGGTCGTCCACCAGTCTCGCTCGCCCACTGCACTGTGCAACCGTAACCTTAACCCTGACCTTTGACCCTTTGCGCTGAAAATTAGCACACCAGTTACTGTTAAACTGGGGAACGTTCACGCCAATTTTGGTTTTAGGCCTACATAGACCCATCTGTTGGTTTTGTATTCAAGTTAGAAGCACATACAGGTCACTATTTATAGGCGGTGACATCTGCAGAGGTCGGCTGCCGGCCGGACTTTGAGTTGAACAGCAAAAAAGCGCGCAGAATCAGTGTCATAGGCCTAAATATGTTTGAGTTGGTCTGTATACGACACATTTTAAGCAGACCGTATTCCCTGTTTTGAGGAATTGCACAAAGTTATTATTGACTCGCTGGGGTATTTATGAGTTACGAGACTCCCCCAGAGCCCACCCCTTTTATTGACACTTTTGGCGACTCATATCCACGAATTTTTTTCCTGCCAAGAACGCATAAGTGTCACTGGCACTGTATCTCTAGACGCTTTATGGCGGTACTTAAAAATTTCCCGTTTGTACTTTTTTAGTAGTGTCGATCATTAGAAACTTTTTGTGCCTCTGCAGAGTCTGCGCTATGCAATGTATAGAAAGACGACCCGTAATGCGGCATATAAGGACGGCCGCATAATAACGATATTATTCTGCTTAAATAACAGTTAAGTCTTTGCTGTAGGGACCGGCTGGAACGGCACGGGAGACGAAGACAGCCCGGTGTCGATATCGTCTGTAGCGTGTTGCGGCAGTTGTGAGGAAGCCGGGGAGTAGCCCATGTTCTTGCGCTGAAGGAACATGTGAATCTCGCGGAAGCTGGGCCGGTGCAGCTCGACCCGATTCCAGCACTCGACCATGAGGTCGTAGATCTCACGCGGACAGTTGGCCGGCTGACCGAGCACGACGTCCAACTGTTGACCGGCGCAGCAGCGTGCACAGTTGTCGACGACCTGCGTGTTGCTGAGTGCGTCGAACGGACGCTCCCGGGCGAACGTCAGGATCTCCCACAGCGTCACGCCGAAGGACCAGACATCACTCTTCGACGAGAACTGGTTCTGCCAACAGACATGCCACCAGCAACAATGTTAACAACTTGACCAAATCTCTTAAGGTCAAGGTCAAAGCTAAGGACAAGGCCAACGCCTGTCCAGTCTGCTGTAAGGTCAAAATCACAAAATTCGGATTTGAGGCCAACAGCAAAGACTGCCATCATTGCACAATGCAAATCCTGTTCAAACATTTCAGTTGATAAATAACTTCCTATTGGAAGTCGCACAGTAAGTGGGCCTACGTTTTGAAAAAGCTGGATCTTCATTTGAAATTCAACATTTAGAAGCTTCTGGCTTCTCCCCATACTATCGCTGTCATAATCTAATTGTACTTTTATATCAATGACGTCAGTCCAAACTCCAAACACGTACCAATAGAACAGCCTCCCAGGCCATCCAGCGAATCGGCAGCAGAGTGTCTCCATTCATGCGGTAGTAGTCTGCACTGAAGACGCTGCGACAGACGCCGAAGTCGGATATTTTGATGGCATACTTGTGACCGACGAGACAGTTCCTAGCGGCCAGGTCACGATGCACCACGTTCAGCGTCTCCAGGTACTTCATGCCCGATGCTATCTGAGTCGCCATGTAGATCAGACAGCCGTAACTACAGCAGACAGAAAGACGGTTGGCAAGTTTAATATCAAGCTTCGCTCACCAACAAAGACGAAGTGCTGCGTGGCTGTTGCAGCGCTTGTTAATTACACTGAAATAAGTTCTGAACATTAGAATACTGGAAAAATATGTAGGCCGAGTGCAGATATATTGTGCGGCTATTCGCCCAGTGCTTTTGTTTTCGAAAAAAAGCTGCCAATTATCTAAGAACCATGAAACGAAGAAACGACACACCCATATTTAGATACTCACACCGTTCTGACTCTGGACTCCCAATAATTCTCCAGCAGACTGTAACATAATAATTCTTTCAACTACGGGTTCTACTCTGCTATTATGATGGAGACAGCTCGTGGAAACGGTTACGCTCCAGTTCTGGGCATGGTCGTAATATGACGACGATGATGATGAGTACTGACAGTAGGGCTTTAAAAAAATTCTGTGCTTCCATTTTCCGCCCACTGTTAGAAAAAACCTCAAAATTTTTATTGAACTCCAAAAGTATCAGTGCAGTTTCTAGTTTGCTTTCAAAGTTTTACTGAAAAATACTGCTTGCATCTGGTCTTTAATGGCGCAACAACTTTGCTTAAGTTCTCATGGTTTGTTTTATGAGTTGTTGCGTAACATTACATGGCACGTCACAATATTTAAAAAAAAATTTTAAAATTTTTTCAGCCCGCTCCCGTCCCTACTTTTTTGCCGGCTACGATCGGAAGCGCAGAAATTTTTCACCCCTAGTTGTGGTAGCCATTAGCTTCTATTCCCTTTAAATCTGGAGTTGGAATCAGGCGCAAATTCCCCCCCCAATTTCAGGCTCAAGTCCCCCCAATTTTGGGCTCAAGCCAACCTGTCATATCATCTGCATGCAGTCGTCAAAATGTACCCCTACCTACCCCTTTCGGGCTCCTTGCTAAAGGTATTAATTGCTCAGTGAAAAGTAGAGGGAATTTTGATCTACACCTTTAACAAAACTTCCCCGCTATTTTAGCCGACCATACTTAGTAACGGTCGAGCTGTTGTCATGGTTGTCGTCCGTTTCTCCGTCACGGATGTACTGTGGCTAAACGGTGCAAGATACGGCCTATGTTGCTATTGATCATTAATATTGGCTTTCAAATGAAATGAAAATCATCAACCTTAAATGAATGAATGAATGACTGGTTTAATGAGACGCATCAAACGTGCATCAAACACTGCTATGAGCAATACAAATTTACCTTGAATGTCACTGACAACTATAGTACGGTCGGCTGTCCTAGCGATAGCTGGGCTTCTTGTTTAATGGGTGCAAGCTGCGCCTACCAGGTATAGGGATAGAAGCCAACGGTAGTAGCAGACAGACCTGAGTGTGCGGAAGGAAGAGCCTATGACGGCCGTAAGTTGGTCTGGGGCGGAAGTCTGCAGGAACTGCTGTAAGTCACCGAGGTCGGTGTACTCGACTACCACAGCCACGGGGTCCTCACGCACACATACGCCGAGCACTTGGACAATGTTTGGATCACGCAGACCCACCATCACCTCCACCTCCCGGTAGAACGCAAGTCTGTCACAACGCAGCACAACAGAACGATCATTAACAACTTCATGCGGCCAGACGAATCCCCAGTGACATGCACAGATAACACTGAAAGTGGTTTTCCATGCCTTTGCGGCACTATTCAATCGAGCGATAAGTTACTGAACAGCTCAGATTTTCATAGACAATTACTACAGCAGTTACAGGATACATAGTCAGTCTTGCAAAATTTAGTGTAATTTGTAATTACGACAAACTGGAGTAAGTCATAATGAAGTAATATTTACAATTTACACTAAACAACAGATTGCACCAAGTTTGATAGTAGAAAATGATCAAAACGTGCATATGGAGCTAAAATGTGGCAACCAGTCGGTTTTATTTTCCTTGACAGTACCAGAACAAATTAAGCTTACAACTCATACCAGTTAGATTGTTAGAACAATAAGATGAAAGCCCTAGACAAAATGAGTCGATGAAGGCTTTTTGAGTCGAAATCCAGTCACACGTCAACTGCTGTTCTATTTACAATCTTATAGCCACCCAGTAAAACTAGCATTATACTCGTACATTAATATATGTATAAGAAAGACTGTCAGAAAAATTATGTAGGCCTAATTCTTACCAAGTTCTGGATACTTACTGGGTTTGTTTCGAGGCGCGCAAATCCAGCGTTTTCACCGCCACAACTCGAGATTGAGACCGCTGCTTTGAGCCGCTAGAGAAGCTCAGCTGCAGGTAATCAGGCAGATTAGCGTTGCACAGAATTACCTGACAAACGCACAGTTTGGATTTGTTGCGACACAAAAGCAACGTAATGCACAGATAGCTAGCTGCATGCTTCTACGAGTAAACCCATGTTCTATAACAACGAGTTAAAATGTAGCATCTGAACAAAACCTGGGTTAACCATTGTTAATGTCTTTGAATCGCATAAGTGTACCTGCGTGGCAGTGCGTGCCAAGTGGCATCCGGCAAACGGTCTAAGCAGAGTGCACGGATGTGACAGACGATAGACTGACAGACAGACGAAAAACTGTGGCTGTAGGCGGAATTGCCTGCGCTAGAGTGATTCCGCCTAAAAAGAAAACACTGCACTGTGTGCTGTTCTGACACGGTTACAAGTGACTATCACCTCTCCGAAGCTGCTGTTTCCCAGAGTGTCGATCGGATCGAGTGCGTCGCGTGGAAACTCGAGATCGGCGAAATTCTCCCACGATGGATCCACGACGTCGGAACCTATAGACTCAACATCACCCAGCAGCGGCACGTCAGCGACGGACTGGCGGTCTGCGGGCACGGTCGACGGCTTGGGGTAGGCGGGTGGCGGTGGTGGCGTCATTCTCGCTGGAGATGGAGGACCATCCAACACTGAAGGACGCTTGACGCTGTCCGCATGGAAGCCTCCAGCAGAAACAGCAGGCTCGAACGCCGCTGACGGATCCTGCTGCAGATCGCTGGCACTCGTCTGAAGTGTGGCGTAGACGTTGAATTCCAACACACCAGACCCCGTCATATCATCTGCATGCAGTCGTCAAAATGTACACCAAAATAATCAAATCCCTGCTTCAACAGTGGGCAGCAATAAAAACACCCCCATAAACAAATATCATCATCTTCGGTATAGTTGATACTATTTCAGGATATTTTCGGAGATTACACAATTTGCTACTATTACTGAAACGCGTTGTTCCTGTGTTGTAGCACATTTTCTACCTAATTATCGCTGAAAATATCATACAAAACTGTTCTACCATTTTAAGTCTAAACTAAAGCTTTTATACAGGCTGAACAGCTGTGAAACAGTACATCGATCACACTGTAGCATAGCTTTACGAACTGAACAACACGATAAATAACATAACGAACCAGGGTATAAATATACTTCTTCAAGGAAACTGCTAATGATGAAATACAAATACACTATAAAAAACGACGACGAAAATGGCTAAGGCCGAAGTCAAAATCTAAAAGAAAACGTGAGTGTCAAAGAAGGTGGCAGGAAACAGTGACAACAGAAAAACATAGTTCATATAGGCCCCCTACTGCAGTCTTCGACCTTCATTCATAAAGACGAAACACCGTAATAACCAGATACCACAATGGCGTCGATCTGTCATCAATATTTGGGAGCCGAAAATCAGGGCGAAATGTGACGCCGCAGGTGTCGAATGGGGTGAAACCGGGGAGGAAATATCATCTCCCCAAACGACCAAGAGGTCCGTTGTATAAGCGCCCGCAGCGGAGTTCGGGACAGAGCCCAGACTGAAAATAAATTTGGCGCATTTACCGATATTGGTCTTGGTCTTAACATTTTGGTTTTGCTGCCAACACCGAGTGGCCGTTGCAGCGCAAAAGAGGTAAACAAATAAAGTAAGAGAAATAGGCTACATTATCAGATTGAGAATATGCTTATTAGCAGTCAGTGCATCTTGTTTACTTACTTACTTACTGTGAATAATTAAACATCTGCATCTGCAGTCTCTCTGTTGCTGAAGCAATCTTGGTCTTAACATTTTCGTCTTGGTTTCCATCACTGATATTTGTAGCAGTTATGACAAATACTTAGTGCTTTTCTTTTTACTGGGTTGCATTTGTTAACAACAAAAGTTATTTTGTATTGTTAAACGGTACTTCAAGTCTTCAACGTAAAATACCCGCACGCGATTGGTCGAAATCGAACCACGTGACGTTAACAAATGCGCACTGTTGCCCGCGCACTGTTGACCGGGCAACATTGAAGTCGTCACAGCTTTTCGTAATAGTTTACTTGTTGACTTGTAAAACTGTTTCGTTTTGAGGTATAACAAAACAAATAGTGACGGGCGTTTCAATCATCATTGAAAATTTTTTTACCTCACAAATGTTGCCCTCGATCTTCGATCTCGAGGCAACATTTTACGAACTTCAGGAAGAACATTTTCAATGATGACCTCGACGCCAGTCACTATTTGTATACTACTAACCTGTATTGGTAGAAGCGGGTGGCGGCGTGTTAGCAAACATCGCCCGTGCTGCTTTTAACGCTGACATTTGTTGCGTGCTGCTGATGTTGCAATCGTACAGCGCTGATGACGTCATATTGTTCTTATCATTCATCTCTTCCGTACCGCATCCGTTCGTCATGTAGCCGTTGGCGAATCTGAACAAACGCAATATTAGTTTACTAATATTTCCGTTGTCACATTAATAGTTTAATATTAATAGTTTAATATGATAATAAAAATACAACGAACAAACAGTGATAAATTATTATTTACTGCGTTTGTTTCGTAGCACGCAGATATGACACAACAGATTTTGGCCTATTGTACACAATAAGATGCAGTGTTCAATTTGTACACAAAAGGATTGGAGGTAACTTAACTGACAGTAGCGCTATACTTCCGAGACCCCATTTCCAATCGATTAGCGTGCCTAGCTAAGCCTCTGTCTCTAGATACCGCTGGGAGATAACCCCACCCCGCAGATCCCCATTACAAGCTTGCGCTGTCGTCCTTTCCAGCTTCTTGATCCGCAGCTGGTTGTGAGAGCAAAGAGGTTTGGGGAAAAGGCCTCGTCATTGTGAGTACTGGGCATATATTTTAAGAAAAACTTGTGCTTCAATTGCCTCAAAATTTTTTACCGCGGACAAAAAACGCAAATTAAATAATATTACTGCAATGCAAATAACAGAATTTTAACCACCGGCTATAAGCACATATACCGTACTTACGTAAAGGTAAAGGTAAAGGTCAGAATATAGCTCTTAAGGAGCGAACCCCTCACAGAGCTACGGAGCGTCACATGTCATATGGGATCACAGTGTTACCTGGAACCCGACAGAGGTAAACGTGCCACGCCTTAACCCCAGCCAGATAGGCCGGTACTCGATTTACCTACCCCGGAGGGATGGAAGGCTGAGTTGACCTAGGCGGCTGGTTACATACCGAGATGGTTTAAATGCCCACAGGCAGTCACTCATCGCAGTACTAACCGGGCCCGGCGTACAGTAACTTCGCTGATCGGATCAGACGCGTTACCACTACACCACGCCACCAACTAACGTAGTGAGTTACCTACTGTATGAATGTATAATGAAAGAGTCATCAAAATGATCGAGTCGTACTTTTCGAGTTCCGAGTAGTAGTCAGGGTAAGGTTTAGGATTACGTTTAGAGTCACGGTTTCAGTTAAAATACAAAACTCAAAACTGGACTCAAAGTATCTTGAAATTCATCATAGCGCGTACCTGACAGCAGCAAGCGGCATCGTCTGTGCGTAGTCCTGCAGGCCGCTGGAGTGACGCAGCGCGGTGCTGGCGAAGACAAACTTCGACGGACTCGCGCCACTGCCGCCACCGCTGTACTTCTTACGTCTCAGCCGGACACCGACCACCACGCTGACCACAACGATCAGCAGAATGACCACTGCCAAGATGCCGACTATGATCCCAACGTAAGTGTCGTTCAGTCGACGCCGTGGTGATGGTGGGTTGACTCCCAGCAGACTGTCAACATCCTCGTCCTCGACGTCTGCTCCAATCACGTCAACCACGTTCGACTCGCCTGCACATTTTTACAGTCAACGTTTATACAGACGTTTTATTAGTTTTCACAAAAAACAGTTTTAAACGATTTAAAAAAATAATTTTGCAACGGTCTTTATTTCATCATCATCATCATTCACTTTGCTCCATAACTCATTAATCAACAGAAATTTGCAGAAAGAAAAATCACATGAGCAAGACCTGCTAGGCTCGTTAAAACACTTATGGCAGCCTTTAAGAAAACATGAGCACAATTTACACAGGCACACAAACACCTAAAACACTTAGGTTTAAAAAGAACATCTAAGAAATTCAGTAAAATCAACAATCTCAATAAACATTTTACAGTTTTACTGCCAGAAAAAGAATGGCGGTAATTTAAAATATTCATGTGTATACACAAAGTAAAGCATCACTAAAAATAAATACAGATCTTGTATTCAGATATACCAATTTGTGGTAACGTTATGGTAAAAATTGGTGAATACAAACAAAACTGTATTCTTAAACAATGGATTTAGTCAACAGGCCAACTCAGGTAAAGGGGGTCACGCTTTCTATCTCACATTTACGAATGTTCTTCACTTTTGAAACAAAATCGTGTCTTTTACATTTTAGAAACATCTTCCACTAGCATTTAATAGGTCAAACATCGGGTCTGAAACACTGTCCTATGACCTGAACCGACCCGGCCAAAATCGCTGAGCCGGTGTCCCGTGGACTGTGATCCGCAGACCCGGTTTCACTCTGCTGTACAGACTTACGATTATGGTCGACAGATGAATTGTTGACATCATCATCATCAGCAGCAGCAGCATCAGGACCGGCATCAAGCTCGTTGTCTCGCGATTGTCGTTCATCCAGAGGCAACACGTCGGAAGACATCAAGTCGTCTGTCGGCTTTTCTTCCACGACCAGTGAGCCGTTAACACGCTCTGAACATTGGCACACAGTAACGTAGCCAGAAATTTCAATTGGGGGGCCTTGTCTCTCTTTCCCTCTTCTCCCTTTTCCCCTTTTGTCCCTTCTCTCTCTTCCCTCCCCCTTTTATCCCTTCCCTTCCAGTCCTTCCCTCTTCTTTTTCCCTCCCTTCCCTTAAAAGTAAGACCCCCTAAAATCCAGCTAGGGGATCTGGGGGAGCAATGTGAGCTCCCCCAGCGGGGTATGGGGCGGAACCCCAGCCGAAATCAAATTTGGTGCATTTCAGCTTTAAAAGATGAAATCTGGTGGCAATAATTTTAATTATTTTCCCGAAAATAAACTGAACAAATTAGCAAATTTTGCGCAGTTTATACATATGCTTATGTTTTGTCTGGAGAATTAGGGGGGGCTGGGCCCCCTGCGCCCCCTCCCCTTGGCTACGCTACTGGCACAAATCAATCGCTATGAATGTGATAGCGTTTGACCTCCCCACTCATGTGTAATCAAACGCATTATTGGGGTTTTCGAGTTGCAAGTTTTTTTCTGTTTTTTAGGTTAGACCAGTTTTTGACTAGCAAAACTAGATGGAAGTAAACAACAGTTAAAATCAAACTGTATCAAAAATATGTAAGATGTAGGCTACCGCTGCACCAGCTTATACCCACATATTTACGTCCCGTTAGTAACAACGACATCACTTAATGTTAATGCTTTTTTAGAATTTAATAAAAGTCCAGAAGTACACGTAACATAGAAAAAGGTGAAATCGCCCCTCGTTTCTATTCGCCATGTGACAGAAGTAATTTGCAATTGCACGTTTTCGCAGAAAGGAGATCGATCTCAAATCTTCTCTTATCTCATCCCAACCCCAAGTAACAGTGTGTCACTGGATCCCAGTTCCAATCTAAATCTGTCGAACGATTTAAGCAAAGTGCACGAACATGAGAGACGACGAACGGACAAACGACAGCCAGATAGACAGAACGAGCTACAAAAAGTGTGTAGGTATAGGCGAAATTATTTCCGCTACAGCGCTTCCGCTTAAAACAGTTAACAGAAAATACGCTCACTCACCGGAGGCAAATCGTACTTCGCTAAGCAGAATCCAGCGCAGATCAAACTGGAGTGAGACGCGGACGGCGCGTCCAACACGACCTGGGACAACTGGGATGACGATCTGTCGGGCCAACTCACTCGACCTGTTACAATTATTCGTTCATTCATTTATTTATTATACGAACAAAGTACACCGCAGCACACATATCATCACGGTTGGACAACAAAGCATAAACGCTAACCGTTGCCCAGCATAGATAGTCATCAACAACGTTAAGCGACTGTCTGATAAAACTAGCCAAGGAGTTGAAACAAACCGTTTTAAGTGAAAAAAAATTCCACACATTAATTACTATACATGCAAAACAAGTTCTCACAAGTTGCCATGACGAATCGTGTCTAATACAGCCTAAAAAACGGTCTCGTTGTTAAAAGATGGAATGAATGAGAATGGACTGTCGACTTCAATGTCTATCAATGCAGGAGTCTTGAATGCTCTATTGCCATCACAATGCAACATATTGGAAAGTGCTTTGTAAGTAAAAAATAACTAGTTAAGCAGGGTTGTGAAACACCGTTTTAAAAAGCCCAATCTGGTGGGTTTCGGGGGTTTTATTGCATTTTTGGGGTTTCGCGTTTTTGTTTTTAGGTTAGACCGGTTTTTGTAAAAAAATCCCAACTTTAGGATTTGAGTTTCTGTTTACTCCCGGCAGCGTAAAATAAACCAATACTTGCAAACTTGTAGGCTAAAATGTTTCAAAAACGTAGCCATGATAGAATATTTTGTTATCAGTGAAACAAGACACTAAAATTGGATTTATTTTGGGATGGAATTTTGGACGGGTTTTTAGCAATTCTCGGGGTATCTGCCCAAGTGTCTAAACCCTGAGTTCGCGACAGTCAAAACCTGTCTGGGTGATGTTGGTAGACGAGTGGACTGGACGTGAAGTAGACGCCGCCGACGCTGAAGTGGATCGTCGCCGACTTGAAGATGCTCACCTCGCGTGAAAACATGTTGTTGGCGTGCAACAACACCGCGCTGAAATTGCGAGCCTGCAAGACGACAAATTACCAGTACAATAC
>Ga0209367_1001595_pt1 | contig 28301 bp, 14 predicted proteins | sample WorMetLIZISLAND2_FD_187412 | JGI IMG/M metagenome (GOLD analysis project Ga0209367, IMG submission 187412) | Marine gutless worms symbiont microbial communities from Max Planck institute for Marine Microbiology, Germany - Olavius geniculatus... ...
AGCTATTCAGCAACTTACAGCACCGGTTGTGACAAACCAGTTTGTACTCGTGCCACGCTATGACGTCAGCATTACATCACAACTAGCAAAGAATATTTAACTAACAGCCATATTTTGTCCATATATTTTGAATTAGCATTTCTTCAGCTACATCTGGTAAAAATTTCGTGTAAATCGATCATAATTTGAGTGAATTATGAAAGAAATAAAAAGGATGCCCGTTTTTTTGAAACACAGTGTAGTAACGGGTTGAAGCGGTGCAAATTTTCGCAAAATGTTGTTAATAATTAATGATAAAAAACAGCAAACATATGAGTATTGTATTAAATTTTTTACAAAGCTCAGCGGTTTATTTAGTGTTTTTGCCTGAAATTGAAAATACATAGGGAAGCACTGTAAACCACAAACACATTTTTACACGCATATTAGCTATGGTAATTCTGTCCGTCGGTCTGTCCGTCTAACCGTCCTGGTATCACGTCCCAGTACAATTCCAAGAACAGGTGAGATAGCGACTTAAAGTTTTCACCGTATGGTAGCCTAGAGTCTCTAGTATTTTGTGACAAAATTTCATGTTACTAGGGGATCCCCACGAATGAGAGGGAGAAATAGAGGCCCCCTCCCTTAAGAAGACGTTATTCTACTGTTATTGGCTCGTCTGACATGCTGCTTATCACAACAAGCGCTGGCGATGAGCTTCTTAGAAATGTTAACATCGATGACCTAGAATGACCTTGAACCCCAAAACAGGAAATTTTAGTGATTTTTTTTTGCAATTTCAGGCTGCGACCCGTATTTCAAGAGTGAATTGCGCCAAAATGGCTGGAGATAGACCAAGACAACCTGCATATGAAACTTTCAGCATTAAATTTAGATTTCAGCAATCTAAGTCTGGACTCTTTAGGTTTAAGGAGGTCTGTGCACCCAGGTGTCAAAGAGGGGTACCCCTCTAAAAAGTGGTTATTTATCTGCTGTTGACTTATCTAGCGTGAAAATTGTTGCAGATAGGCACAGACATGCTGCTTATCATAACAAGCACTGGTGACGAGCTTCTTAGGATTGTCAACATTGACTTTGACTGACCTTGAACCTTAAAATACAGGGTTTTTAGTGATTTTTGGCTGCAGTAGAATGAATTGCGCCGAAATGGATGGAGATAGACCAAGATTACCTGCGAACAGGAACTGCTATAGGCACATTTCATAAGCATTAACTCACATTTCTTGTTTGATACATTATCGGCTACCAAAACACATCTTGCGCGTTGCGACACCATTTTAGTCATTTACGTGCAGCTTAAATGGCTATGATTAGTTGATTTGTCAGGTAAAGAAAAAATTTTAAACATTTTGGGATTGAACTCGTTTCTCTCCCTCTCTTTTTAATACAGCCCTTTTATGCAGTTGTGCTTATAGATGGAGTCTGTTAATGATGACAGCTTGACATTCAGTTCTGTGTGTGCACAGACGACAAGATCAAAATCAGGCAGCGAGCGTGACGAAGCAACACAACTTGAAGTAAGTAACATCTTACTGCTCCATTTTGAGTCCATGTTACTGTGGTTTATGTTTAGGGTGCACTGCATGCTTGTCTAGAGGTGTGGGAAATGAAAGAGAGTAAGGGGTAATGGGGAAAGGTCAGGAATTTCCAGTAAACTGGGGAAAATATTATGGCACACCAGAGTCAATCTGACAGCAAAAAGTTGTTGCGATTTTTAAATCAACAGATAAGTTTGTATTTGTTGGCTGTAATTGATGTCATATAACTGCCAAAAACAGTGCAGCACTTCTGAGCATTGTCAGTGTCTTAATCTTTGAACTTTTTGACATATTTTACAGTAAATGCAAAAACTTAGCTTCTATTAGGTACTTCTGCTTTGCCTGCAACATTTGGCACTTGATGCTACGTAAAAAAAGTCCATCCAATGTCATGTGGGTCAGGGATGGCACTGATCTTCATTTCTTCACTCCCCACCCAGACACCAGTTTACACTGCAAAACCACAGATACGGAATGAGTGAATTGCACAGTACTTATTGCGCTTATCTATGGAGGAATAGCCAAGATGAATTGGCGCTATTGATTTGCTTATGTGTTTGAGTAAACGATTGACTAACTGACAGACTGATTAATTGACCTGCTGTCTGATGTCTGATGCAATGGAATGTGTTGTTGTGTTGTTGTTGATGTTGTTGTAATAGCCCATCAACTCTTCTTTTCTTGTCATGCATCGTCGAGGTTGAGGAAGTGATGCTTGAGGATGCTGGAGACTATACGAGAAGAGTGGGAGAGGGGGGATACGAAGTTGTTTGCAGCTGTTGTGCTGGACGGCTTGTCGTCGGGTAGGCCTACAGACGTTGACATGCCATGCCAAAGCTTGTTGTCGGCGTTCTTTTGATGGCAGCCGAATCAGCTACCACAAAAGAGCGACTCTGTCAGAACCTACCTTATGTTGTTGTTGGCAGCATAAGCTGTGTGTTGTTGCACTTACTCACTGAGGGATGGCCAGGCTGAGTTGGCACTGACTGTAATGGAATGTGTTGTTGTGTTGTTTACGGCAGCACGAGTTGTGTGTGGCATTGAATGCGAGACTTAAGTTTACACGTCTGTTTCTGCTTACGCTGCTTGCATTCAGCAAAGATAAGGTAACTCAGATTCGTCTTTATTGACATCATCAACAGATGTACCACTGTTAAACACAATCATTTAGTCTTTTCTCCTAAATGTTAATAGTTTATAGTATAGCTCAACTACTGCCAACATTGCTGCTGATAATGTCACAGGCAATTTATGCAATCTGCTGGTGACGTAATATCGCTGCGTACAGCGGCAAAATTGAGTGAATACGTAATTTTCTCTGTTCACTGTGTTCACTTGGCAGACATAATGCCCTCAATGCCAGTGTTGCAAAAAACCCGAGTTTAAAAAAATGCCAAGCCCAGTGGTTTTTTGTGTTTTATAGGTTTTTGAGATTATGGGTTTTTAGTTTTTTGTAAAAGGCTTAACTTGATGCATTTTGGGATTTTTTGGGGGTTTTTCAGTTGGTTTATTCGTATGGGTTTCCGTTTGCTTCCCAGAGCTAAAATGTACCGATATTTAGAAATTTATATGTTTAAATGTTTTAGCAGATTGGGTTATTTGGCTATCTGCCTTGGTGTCTCAACTCTGGTAACAATGCAGTGTATGGCTGTGTAGTGTCAGGGTATAGAGGAAGGTCTAAGACACGTAGCTCAAATGAAAGATCTCGTTCATCAGATGAAACGTTCGTTACATCTCGGCATCGCATCTAAATTGTTGTCAGCTGACACCGACGCTGAAGGAGACCGAGCTGGTAATTCCGTTTTAGATCTTTAATTTTTACAGATTTATTCTTGGAGAAGTAAGTAGGAACATTGACTTATTGCAGTACTGTTTTCATTAGTGAGCTTTGTCACTGTGCTTTGTTTTAGCGTTAACACCGGGTGGCGCAAAAAAACGTCCCCAACATTTGCATGCAATATTCAGCCGATTGGTCAAAATGAGTCAGCACAACAGCATATATGTAATGACGAAACATTTTTGATGTGTTTGAAAATTTTCGCTTAAAACACTTTTGTATTAGCTGTGATACAAACAAAATAGTGTTACATGCCATAAGGCAGTTTTTGCAAGTGTTTCATCATTTGCGTTGCTGCTTGTATGCAGGCTACACCAAAACGTCACAGTAGGCTGAATCATCAGTCAACTGAATCATCAGTCAACTGAATCATCAGTCAACTGATGAACAAAAATGTGGTTGCAACAAATTTCGGGAAGTTTTTTAGCACCACCTGGTATATACTGTAATGATATTTCAATGCTTAACGCTCCTAGCTGTAGAATGAGCTTGATTTATTTGCTGTCTGGATGGTGTGAAAGTGCTTTAAGCAGGTTATTGTTATTTAGGGTTTCTGTGTTTGTTTATTTGACTGTTTGGTGTTTTTCTTCAATGCCAGTACTGACGATCGATTAATGGTTTAAAGTTGTTGGATTATTTTTTTGACTAATTAATATTTGAATAACATTTTGGACTTTTTACATTATATTTGTACTCCTTATGTGGTGTGTGCTTTGCTGTTTGCACTTTGTAAGCCTTTATGAATAATCGCACTAGTAACTTGACTAGACATATTCTGCCTCACTGTCATTTTCTTGGATTTTGTTTTAGTTTACGGAAGATAAGAAATACTAATAGTTGAATTCTGCAGTTTTTGTGGTATTTCTGATTGATTACAAAAATTGTTTGAACTAATGGATTAACCAAAGTTAATGTTTGGAGATTAGTTGATTAAAAATCATTACCAGTCTTAATTATTAGTAAAGCATTCTGTTCTTATAGTTGATGAATGTGTTGCTGTAGGAGAGTGTCATGTGATGGGGTTTGAGCCTTTGATCAACCAGCGACTTCTGCCCCCGACATTTCCGCGCTATACAACAATACGTAGTAGAGATGAGACTGTCGAATATTTTGCCGGTTTAGTTCATAGACTGAGTCAGTTTGCTGCCATTCTGACCCTCTCCGACAATCTACATGCCCTCATTGTAAGCCACTGTTCTTCATTTGTGTGCCTTCATTTTTTGTAGTTGTAAAATTGTTTAAATGTTGTTGTTGTTGTTGTTACTATCATTATCATTGTTATTATCATTATCAGTCTCAGTTATTTATTTCGTTTATTTGATAAGGCCACTTATTATTCAACTCATGATCCATAACCTGGAGAATTCACTTTTTTGTTCCCAACCTGAGGGTGAGGAAGCTTTTTTGTTTTAATAGAAACAAAACTAATACCAGTGGTAATGTTATTAGTAGTTGCATTTGTAGTAGTTGTAATGATAGTTTTTTCACGCAACGGCAGGTACTGCTGTAGCGCGTTTTAGCCATCGCAATTCTGTCCATCTGTCTGTCACACGGGTGGATCAGTCAAAAACGATGCAGGCTAGGATCACCAAATTTTTACCATCAGCTGCCTGGAAGACTTTAGTTTCATGAATCGTAAAGTTTTTCCATAAATTCGAAAGGGTCACCCCGAACGAGGGCACTAAATGAGAGTTGGTAGGGAAAATTTACAATATCTAGTCGATACAACGTCAGCTGAGTGAGACGTGTCACGCCATCTGGTGAGTATGAGTAAAACACTATAGGCACTATAGTCGTGGGTCGTCTGACGCCCTCTGGCGACTGACTTAGACTTTGTTTTACTGGGCTTTCAAACATGCACCGCGGCTGTTGTGCGTTCCCGTTTGCGTTAGCAGGTCTTTTCTTGTTTTTAAAATTTTGCTTAGATGGTGGCTGTATGGAGCCATTGAGGCACTGCTGATTGGTTCTCTAAATGTGGTTGGTTGGCTGATTGATGTGTTGTTAGGAGTTTTGCATAGAGTTTAGTTGTCAGTCGCCATGTATACTTTCTCGCTCGCTACTGCAGGTAATTATTATCTGTGGCGTTTTCTCTACACACATCCTGTCACCAGAATTTTGACTTCAGTTCTACTTCATTTACCATAAAGTTGAATTTAGCAGTCAAATATTTGTTGAACTGAACTTAATTAAACATTTATCCTAGCTTTTATTTCAGTATAGGAGTTATGTAGCCATTAATGCTGTGGTTAGTCGGATGGCAGGATTGTAAAGGAAGGTACTGCCATGTTGGTTTCTGAAAGTATAATTTAGGGAATTGGCTTATCTTGAAGTAAGTCTGGAAATATAGATCAGTTGAGTGTTTACACGTTTATGGAAGTTATATAGTGCCAAGCTATAACATACTACTTTTCATTAGAAGCAGCATGTACACTGTGTGGCATAAGAAACATGCGTGATTTTTTTGCCATAACTTGAAGAAGGGTTATCCAATTTTAATAATTTTTGGTACACGTATTCTTGACACAACTGGACATCAAACGACCATTCAGTTTTTCACTTCACCTAACGTCTGCTTCTGCACTACCTGGGAAAAACAGAACAAACAAAATATGCATTAAAATCATCAATAGCTTTAATAAATTTCATTTTTTCCTGATCTGTGGCCACCAACAGCCAATCAATTACAAGGTTTGACCGCTGTGCAGCAGCACATCTATTAAATAGGCCTAACATTCAGGAATATTGATGAATTTAAGAAGTGACTGGTGAAGTCTGGATTGGTCTGGAGCAGAATGTTATCGGTGCTGCTGTCACGAATAGAGAAAGTGTCTCCAAATCAAGCCCATGTTCGTAGGCCGACATTTCAAACATTTCTTTAGGCAGTTAAAAATGGACAATTAGATGAACTGTCAGCTAAAAAAATGAAAATATGGACAAAATGTGTGTTTTTGTGTTGTTTTGATTGAGCAATAATACCAAAGTGGCTAAAAATGCAATATTTTGTTCGTTTTTTTCCCAGGTAGTGCAGAAACAGACATTGTGTGAGGTGGGAAACTAAACAAACATTTGATGGCCAGTTGTATCAGGAATATTCGTACCAAAACTTATTTAAATCGGATCACTTTTCTATAATTCATGATAAACAAAATTTTGATGTGCTTTTTGATGCTCACAGTATATTTAGCTTGTGCTATTTTGTGTTTGATGTAACATTGTCGGATTTTGAAGAACATGCATGTGCTGTAGTGGTCGTTTTTTGGTCACCGCACTGAAAGTTTTAACAGCATTAATGCGTATTATGACAATTTTATTTGTACTGAGTTAAGCTGTTTTTTGTTATGTATGTTTGATGCTCTAATACTGTTTAAATGTATTTTTGTGCATATTTACACTGGGCGACTTCACTTTTTAACTTAGACTTTCGCTGAGACTTTTGCTGAGCCTAAACTTCGGTCTAAGTGCCTACTTAAGTCAAAAAGTGAAGTGATTTCGCTGAGCGAAAACATGGCGACTAACACGGATAGTTTAGTAAATTAAAACAGTCTGGTACCAAAAATAAACACCGTAATGGCTACACAATGACGTAAGATGATACGTAATTACGTCATTTGCGTGTGCGGTGCAATTAAATAAGCAAGTCCAAGCATAACTGGTTGATTTATTTCCTGTTAGGTTTACTGGTTTTCCGCCATTTTTAATCATCTAGTTGAACTTTGGTCTAAGTACAGACTTTAGCGTTCAGCTTTAGTGAAAAGGCTCAGCGAAAGTCTAAGTCAAAAAGTGAAGTCGCCCACTGTGTCTAAAAAAACGAACACTGACTGCATGCTCAAATAATGCTCAAGTAACTCCAACAATCCTGGTTCAGTAATAATAAATTTTGGTACAAAAATACTCATAAATCAGCTTTTAAGAGCAGTTTTTATTTTTACAAAATGACAAATGCTTTTAAATGTTAACTATACAAGATTTGTTATTATTGAACAAGGATTGTTAGAGTTACTTGAACGTGTAGCAGGTATCCGTATTTTTTAGACACAGTGTACATTTCCGCTTGCCATGTGTACTGTGTAGTCATGTTTTTGTACAAAAGAATGATGTTGATTATGTCAATTTTGTCCATTACATCACTAAGGCCAGATAGATTTTTCATTTGCATTTATGTGTTTGTTTGTTTTTTTGGTATTTTTTGCTTGTTTTCTTGACTAAACATGTCTATTATATTGTGTTATCAAATATTAGATGAATAAAGATGTAGGCCTAAGTATTGTTTTGTCAGCTGCTCTGTGTGCCAATGGGTGGTCGTCATTTTGGTTCACGGCCTGCTATGGACTCATTGAAGGATACACTCAGAACTTTTTGTGCTGCATCTGCTCTCATGCCCAAGTACGTATTTGTGGCAATAATATTACATATTATGTTAATGTTATGTTAATGTTACAGCACAATCACTGAAAAAGTCCCACTACTATAATGCTTCTTGAAAGTTTAATTTTGTGAATTGGCCTATCTTGGAGAAAGTCTGGATAAATAGGTTAGTCAAGTGTTTATGCGCATACTGTTACACTTTTCTCTGTACTCGATATCTGCCACATTCATGCCTTCTGCTTAAACTATTCAATGGATTTAGGTGCCATTTGGCTTGTACCCTTGTGGGGTCTGATGACACATTGTGTTAGGTTGCGTTCGCATAAACACGAGTACGAGTCCGGCACTGTACGGATACCCTGTATACGAGTTCTGGCAAACACGAGTTTGCGTGTATTTCAATGGCGGTCGTTCACACACACATGAGTATGGATTACCTGCAAATTTCACTCGTACGAGTAGTTTCTGTGCAGGTCATGCTTTTATCCAACCTGTGTGAAGTAAACTACCCATAAATAACAATAAGATAATGTACACAAGCTGTGGCACATATTTGACATCAGAACTGACGTCATTGTAAAATTATTTATCGTTAGAGGTGCGCGGTTGGTAAAATTATTAGCGATGTGATGAAATATTGTTTTTTATTTGCGAAGCATTTCCTCGATTTGATTTTATTCAATATGGCCGTACAATGTTTGTACAAGTGACCGTGAACGTTCCACTTATATGAGTGAAGCATCTATGGGCCATAAACGGAAACCCGGACTTGTACTCATACTCTTTTTCTGTTAACTTTCTTTGGTTTTTGTTATGTAATATTAAATATCACTGCTGTGCTGTCATTGTTTGTTTGATCGACTTCATTATGGTTTCGTAAATATTAGCTTGTAGCGAAACTTGTGTTGCGGAAATGTTTTATACAACAACGTTGCAGCGAAGGAATGTGTCGAGGTGTTTTTGATTCATGCTGTACGTCTAGTAAAGATGATTTCTCACGTCACGGTTCACAACCATGCTAGACTAGCTTGGGATGAAACTTGTGTTGTGGGAGTGTTTCATGATGTTGCAGGAATGCTTTTTTCAACAATGCTGCAGTGAAAGAATGCATCAAAGTGTTTTTGACCCATGGTGTATGTCTAGTAATGATGATAATTCAGATCGTAGGTCACCACCATGCTAGACTAGTCTTAATACCAGCTCAAACAGTTGCAGGAATGTTTTTTGATGTTGCAGGAATGTTTTATACAACAACGCTGCAGCCAAGGAATGCGTCGAAGTGTTTTTGACCCATGCCGTACGTCCGGTTATGATGATAATTCAGATCACAGGGCACAACCGTGCCAGACAGCGTGACAAGTGGGCACGGCTTCTGGAGGAGCTGGCTGGTCTGCAGGATGAGGTATAATTTTCAACTTCTTAGGCCACGGTGTGTCTCTATGTGCCATCTTCAAAGTGTGTGCTTGTATTTTTTTGTTGGTGAAATTTAAGTTAACGTGTAGCTTATTTTTAGCTCAGATTGTAGAACCACGGTAATGTAAGTGCAGCAATATTTTTCCAATGCTGGCTCTTGTCAAATCGAAATCCAGCCAGAAGTTGGTAGAGTTATAGTAGATATTGTACCTAGTAGTTAGTTTACTCTAACCACAGCCTTCCAGCTAACCTGAGACAAACCAACATTAACTTTGAACAGTTCACACAGCTACTAAAGATATTCTTGTTCAGACGTTGAGCACATGGTACATCGTGACTAATTATTAAATTGCATTTTTCTAGTTTTCTTGTATCTACTAGTTAGAAAGTTTAATTGATCTGTTTGATGTTTACATGCAATGGTGTAGTCCTAGAGACAAGGTCTTGGTTTTGACTTATCTAAGACAAAAAATAACTGTACCTCTTTTAGTTATTGTTAAATATTTTGGCAGAATTTTTAGAGTCGATAGTTATGTTATTATGGTTACATCGATTAGCATCCAGTACATAATTTGTCATGTTCTATTGTGTATCATTTGACAAAAATTGTTGCATTAATACTTTCAAACATTTGATGCTACATGATAAGTGTTAGTCTTCATCTTAGTCTTGGAAAAAAAAATCTTGTTCGCATCATTGTTAAGAAGGCACAGTATGCTGTCATGCGTGTTAAATGTCAGAAAGTGTAAAGGCATATACGGAACAGTGCAATCGATCTGATCTGAACTGAACTGACATGGTTTAGTTTTGATGAACTGACCAATGGGCAAGCAGTAATGCATTACAGTAGGCACTGTCTAACGACGTCAGTGGCCACGTAACTGTGCTCATCTTTGCGTCAACCAATGACCAATGAACTTGCCCCACTTGCCTATTGGTCATTTTGTCAAAAACCAAACCGTGTCAGTTCAGTGCATTTCTCTATGCACCTTAAGTTATCTGTGTCTGTGTACGTAAGGCTGAGCGAGCGGACGCATGCATTCATGCATTGATGTTGAAACACGACATCTCGTGGCAGTACCATGCCCAGTTCAGCACATGGACTCTCTACCATACGCTGCATACGATGATCAGACACTGCCTGGCTGGGCTGGAACTTGAGCTCTATCTGCCACATGAGTACCAGTATATCTTCTGGTTAGTCTGACCCAACTGCTTGTATTTCTCTGACAAGAAATCATTGTCTTTACGTGCGAAAGCTAGCATAGCAATAGCACATACTAGCTGTGGTAATTCTGTCTTGCTGTCTTGTGTCTTGGTGTCTGTCACATCCCGATACCGTTTCGAGTCCAGGTGTGATAGAGACTTCGTGTTTTCACCATATGATAGCTTAGAGTCTCTAGTATTTTGTGACAAAATTTCATGCCGCTGGGTGAGGGGGGTCCCCTGAATCAAAGGAAGAAAAAGGGGCAACCCCCTAAAAAGGTGTTATTTTACCGCTATTGGCTTGTCTAGCGTGAAAATGGTTGCAGATAGGCACAGACATGCTGCTTATCATAACAAGCACTGATAACGAGCTTCTACGGAATATCAACATCGATGACTTTGAATGACCTTGAACCCCCAAAATAGGGGTTTTTAGTGATTTTTGGCGATTTTTGGCTGCAAAAGAGTGAATTGCGATGAAATAGATGGAGATAGACCAAGATTACCTGCAAAGAGGAAATACTGTAGGCTCTCACGCATCTCATGAGCATTAGCTCAGATTTCTTTTTTTGTTTTATCACAGTTTAGAGTGTGTTATGAGAGTGCATCAAGGTATAACAAACTCTATGCTGTGTCAAAATGTGCTTGACTTATCCAGTGTGTGTTCTCTCTGATCTGCATGTTATGAACAGATGTGATACATGTTTCAGGCATTATGCTTGACCTAAGTGAGGTTACAGGCTGTTATAACACTGCAGACACTGTGAGATAGGAAGACAAAGCAGGTCACAAAATTATCGACTTTATGATATATTCATCACGATTTACAGTATAAAAGAAATTATCTCGTAATGAGCGTTTGCTACATTAAATAATAAAGTTTTTAATGAATGTTGAATGAGTTGGTAGAATTAGTAGCAGTAGTAGCATTGGATGACTAAGTGGCGTAACAGTAAGGTGTTGGAACATATGGTCAAGAGGTTGTAAAGGTAAAAGGTAAAGGTCGTCAATTTGTATAGCGCATCGTCGCAAACACGCCTCTAATGCGCTTTCGTCACTAACCAGAGCTGCCTGCCGCATGGCCACTGTATGCAGCCTGCAGACACAGACTGGCGCAGCGGCCGGCTAGGCAACCTCAGTTAGCTGTACCAAGGTCCCCACCTTGTTGTGTTGTGTTGTGTTGGTCTGTTGCACAGGTCTGGCCTCATTTCGGTCTTCCATCTCTGTGGGTACGTTAATTGAGTGCCAACCTTGCTGTCTGCCCTTAAGGTGGGACCTACTGGCAGGTAGCACTGTGTGATTCCGTACGGCAGGTGATGCTCATGCTTGTGTCTATATGTTTGCTTGCGTGTGTAGGTATATGTGTGAGGGTCTGTATAACTGGCTGTCGACCACTCTGAATCGTGCTAATAGTTTTGTCATGGAGCATGAAATGATGACCAGTAAGTTCCGTTATCTTTCCTTTCACGTGTGCGTTGACTTAAATATAGCTTTGCACTGTTGTCTCAGTAGCTGTGATAGCTGCTGCTACTAACCTATAGAAGTTTCCAGTTTTTTGCTGTGTGTGTTACTGTTGCCAGAACTTTGTGATGCAAACCAGTTACCTTAGCATTTAAAAATTCGTTGTTTATGCCATGTACACAATTACCGGTAATAATTTTTTTTATCTGACAATGTACTGAATGACAAAACATCGTTATATTGTTGTCCAGTTTTTACGCACAACAGCAGCTACTGCTTCTGTCCTTCCGTCTGTCTGTCTGTTTGTCTGTCTGCCTGTCTGTCACACGGGTGGATCAGTCAAAGCGGTCCAAGCTAGAATCGCCAAATCTTCACCGTTGGCTGCCTGGAAGACACTAGTTTCAGGAACTGTAAAGCTTTTCCATATATTCGAAGCGGGTCACCCCGAACGAGGGCGCTAAATGAGAGGGGGTAGGGAAAATCTGCGACATCCAGCCAATATGGCGTTGCCAGAGTGAGATAGTGGCACCATCTGGTGACTGATTATGTTTTACTGGGCCTTCTGTGAAACTAGCTAAAAGCCGTGCAGATGAGACCCATGGATGAAGTCTACACATTACTAGCGTACGACGATGCACCGCTGTTGCACGTTTCTGTTTGCGTTAGCAGAGCTTTACTTGTTTATTGGACTGACTGCTAAGCTGTAAGCTTAAGATCAGCTCTTTGTCATGATTGTCATCCATCCGTCGCGGATGTATTGTGGCTAATGGTGCAAGATAGGGCCTAGGTTGCTATTGATCGCTAATAGGAAATCACATATTGGCTTTCAAATGAGATAAAAATCATTGACCTTGGATGACCTTGAAGACCGTTACGCGCGTTTTTCAATGGAAAACTGGCCATATCTCGGAAATGGTCAGAGATACGGCCTAGGTTACTATTAATCACTAATAGGAAGTGGCATACATCCTTTCAGATGACATAGATATCATCAACCTTGGATGACCTTCAAGGTCAGTGACGAGTATGGTCGCCCCCACTCTAGCAACAGCTGGGTTTTTTGTTTTGCATATTTTTGCTGTTGTAATTCAGCTTTCTGGCTACGGTGTCACAGTAAACTTTTTAATATTATTTTTCTCACTACTGAGAGGAAGCAACTGCTGTAGGGTGCTGTATTCTTCAGAAATTGGTCAATATCTAGCAAAGACATGATCACAAATTTGCGGTGTGTTTTTTGACTCGTGGTATGGAGTGGTATATGACATGGTGATGGTGTGGTAGAAGACAGGGCGAGTGGTAAAGCTGCGAAGAAGAACAAACGCAAGAAGAAGCCGGGGACGTTGGCTCACCAGGCTGAGCTGACGCATTCACAGGCCTTGCTTTCACTCTGTGCTGGATACTACAAGGTACTGACACTAATAGCTGGTTTTTCATTTGTGTTGTCTTGAAGTGGTGCTGGCTTGGTGCTATGGAGTAGTGGTAACACATTGTGTCTGAATAACGAAGTTACTCTGTGCTGGGCTCGGTCACTACTTGGATGGGTAACTGCATGCAGACTAGTGAACAATCTTGGCATATAACCAATCATGAGGGTCGACTCGTCTTTCCATCCTGTCAGTCCATGGGCTTGTCTGGCTGGAGTTAAAGCGGGGCACGTTCACCTCTATTAGGTGGTGGTAACACCCTGTGATCTGTAGCTTTGAGCAAATATAGACACGTGTGACATTTTACTACGGTGTTTTCAAACACTGCAAATGTGATATTTAAAGGTAGGCTACATTTATGACTGTGTTTGGATTGGTGGCGTAACAGCTGACATGTTGGACTGGCAATCGTGAGGTTGCGGGTTCGACTCCTGACCGGTGCACTGCCAGGTAACAACCCTGGGCAAGTTATTCACACACATGTGCCTCTGTTTACCAAGCAGTATAATTTGGTACTGACCTAACTGCTGAGAAGGTTACGGAAGTATATGGGAGAGGTGTGGCCTACTGCCCATATAACTGAGTTGTGTTTGCACTCAGGGCTATGGAAATGGGGATGAGCACTGTGTCTTAGAGTCGCAGAGCTGTGAGAGGGTGATGCTGACTGTAGGTAATTTGCTTTTTTTTACTTTGCTTTCGACTTTGTGCACGTGTGTTCACAGGCAATGATTGGTCTGACTATGGATGGTAAAATCCAGCAGCCCAAATACGACTTTGACTGTGAGGAATTTCGCTACAATCATCGGTTCTCTCAGTTTGCCTGTCTCAATCCACCACCACCACTGCCATATGCACAGTACAAGGTTAGTTGTAGTCATTGTAGTAGTAGTAGTTGTTGTTGTTGTTGTTGTAGTAACTATTGGTTCACTCAGTTTGCCTGTCTCAAACCATCACCATCACTGCCCTACGCACAGTACAAGGCCTGCTGTAGTGGTAGTAGTAGACGTGATAATACTAATAGTAGTAGCTGTCGTTGCAGTTGCAGTAGTAGTACTATTAGTTGCAGTGTTAATGGCAGTGGTAGCAGTAGTTGTTGTTGTGATATGTTGTAGTTTGTAGTTGTCATCTGATGGCAGGACTCGACAGACCTGTGCAGATATAAGTCTACGCTAGCTTCTGCTAATCTTTACAAGTTGTACTAGTTGTAGTAGTAGTGTTATATATTCATCATTTTGTGGGACTCAACAGACCTGAGTAGATATGAGTTTGCGCTGAATTCTGCCAATCTGTAGTTGTAGTAGTAGCAGTTTTTATAGTAGTTGTAGTGTAGTTGTTGTGTTGTTGTTGTTGTTGTTGTTCTGTAGGACTTGACAGATGTGAGTAGATATGAGCTTGCACTCATTTCTGCTAATCTTTAGTAGAAGTAGTACTAGTAGTAGTACTCATCGCCATTGCTGCTGCTGCTGTTGTTGTAGTTGTAGTATGTTGTTGTTGTTATTTGATGGCAGGACTCAACAGATGTGAGTAGATATGAGCCTGCTCTGACTTCTGCTAATCTGTACAGTGCCTCTGCTAAGAGCTTTCAGCAGTCTCGACTTCACCTAGAGAGCTTTGCGAGTCCCACTGACGAGGTATGCCTGCTTTCCTGCATTAATACAGCCACTCTACTGTGCAATGCAATGATATACAAATACAGACTTAGATAGAATGCATGATTAAAGTGGTGGCATGTCTGTATTTGATGAATAAATATGTTGGTTCATGCACACTGAGATGCAATGAGTCATTATTCAGTGACTTGGACAGCAACCAACATTCTTCCAAAAGTTTCAAAAGCTGAGGATCTAAAACCAAGATAGGAAAAGAATAGTGAGAACTGAAATAAGAGAAGAACTGAAACGAAAAAAAAACTTTAAGCAAGAAACATCCATCAGCAGTTCAGAGATCCTTGACGTAAGTCGATAGAATGCCAGATGTTTAGGAGGGTAGGATTTTAGAAAAGGTTTAGAGTGGGTGTCTGGTTGCTGCCCCATGAGTTCAGTTATTGATTAGCATGGGCAATGGATAACATGATATAATACACTGTGGATCGTGCTATCCTGTGAATGAATGTTATTTTCAGGTGCTAACGTTGTTGAAGATTGTGAAGACAAATTTCGTTGTTGTGAGTGTTCTCTGCAAGGGCCACAAACGTGATAATGAGGTACCCTACCCACTGTCATGAAATGTTTTCTGGTTTTTTTTTAATTTATTTTTTATTTTTGACCATTTTTTATTCATGGAAGTTATCAAACAAAAGGATGCTGCTTTATGTCACTCAGATGGTGATAGTGTTCTAAGTGCTGTCAGTGAAAGCGTTTATTGTTAGTGCTGCTTTTGTTTGGAACTTAACTGTTGTACACAGTGGCTTCTATTCCCCCCAAATCTGGAATCAAAATCAGGTGCAACCCCCCTAGTTTTGGGCTGAGGTTCCCCCAATTTCTGACTCAAGTTTTCCTCTCCATTTTGGGCTTCTTTTCTCTCTAGGGTGAAAGTTTTGTTAAGGGTGTGAATTGCCAGTGAAAAATAGAGGGGAAAGTGATAAAAATGGGGGGAGTTTTTTTGTTAAAGATGCAGATTGAAAAATAGGGGGAAGTAAAAAATATGGGAGAGTTGTTAAAGGCGCAGATTTAATAAAATAGGGGGGAATAAAAATAGGGGAGGGGAAAAGTTTTGTTAAGAGTGTAGATTGCCCGGTGAAAAATAAGGCGAAGTAAAAAAAGGGGAAAGTTTTGATCTACAACCTTATCAAAACTCTGCCCCCCTTTTTCACTGGGTGCAAGCTGCACCCACCAGGCATGAGGATAGAAGCCACTGGTCGTACAACTGTGGATTTGCTGAACTTTTCAGCATTTTGAAGTGTAGCTTAAAAACTGCTTGATATTGCCTGTAGTGCACGTGAACACTCAACGTAGTCACTATGCACTTTTGATTTGTTGATGACATACGGTGTAATGGTTAGGATGTTGTTTTGGGTTTGACTTCTGTATTACTACTTGGATGGGTAACTTTCTGGTTAGGTAAACTATGTCGGTATATAACCAACCAACATTCCAGCTCAAACTGGTCATTCCTTCAACATAAATTATGTTAATCGAGTATCAGCATATCTGGCTGCAGTTAAGTTGGGGCGTGTTCTTTTGTGTTCGGCTAACTCTGTGGGGCGACACTCCGTAGCTCTTAGATGGGTTCCTCTGAAGAACTATAGACAATCTTTAACCTTCAAACTTTTATGAATGAGTTTTGATTAATTGATTGACTGGGACAGTGTATGCGGTACTAATTTGTGCTGATCTAGTTTCTTGTGTGTCTGTTTGTTTGTCTGTGTGCAGGCTGCAATGCAGTTCGACTTCTCGCTGCATAAACTGTTTCCAGTCTTGAAGCTTCCGTAAAACCATGAGCGACTGATGTGTGACACGTTATATCGGCCAGCCAGTTGAAAGACATTGCTATATGTGCCAGCACTAGCCAGCTGCTGTTTTATTCAAACCAATCTCTATACGGTAAACCAGACTGTGCCATGAATTAGGCCCATTCTTTAGCAAACCAGGTCGGGCCGGGTCATGCTTTAGGTCATCATTTTCAGGTTCTTTAGTTACCTTTATTTATTGATGGTTATAGATTTGTTATTCACGGATCTTTTAGTATTTAATGTGATTTTGAGCAGTGATTCTACAGTGCATTTTCCTGACCTGACACTGCCGCCATTTTATGTCCATTCTGATGAATTTATTTTGATGAATTGATCGACCACAGAGACTCAAAATAGCAGCCGTGGCATACGTGACCTGATTTGCTTTCCTATAGACCATCATTGAATTAAATGTTTTGCAGAAATCTCCGGTTTTATACATGCAGTTTTCTGTGCCATTTGAAAACCTTTTTTCTGTGTGTCTAACGTTCGATTTCTGTTTCACTGGTGAAGTTTTCTGAAGATACTTAGTTAGGCTTAGTCCTCACAGAAATTGTAGCAAAACTAAATTGCTGATTCTAGCTGATTGTTTGATAGCTATTTTTAACGTTGGAATTATGTAATATTTTCGCCTTAAAGTCTGATATGGAATTCACCTCTATATTTTTTGGATATTTCAGAACACTTGTCATCATTATAAAGAGGTTTAGTCTCCCTACAGATTAAATTATAGGCATTGTTTTTATTTAGGACCATGTCACTGTATTAGGATATTTCATTATCTGTGTGAATATTTGCTGTGAGTAGGGAATGATCTTTTTGTGACTTGTTTAGCTGGTGCCTGTTTTTTGGCAAATATGCAGGGTTCACGTATATGGCATGTATCACACTTAGTTGCAAATGTTTACAAAAATTGAAAGATTTGAGTTTCCTTTGCATCCTGTAGATGGTTTATAGGGTGGGACCAAAGCTGACAGATGTGGAAAATGCTATTTTTGCAAAAGTGGCAAAGATGTTTTTGTTGTCGTGGACATATTAGTCATTATTAATTTCTACAACATTAAATATTTCTTGATGTTAGATTTACATTTATAACTTCACATTAAGGTTGAAGTGGCTTGTTATACATATTTTTATGTTTGGTGTACCTCAAACCTGTTTTGTTATGATTTTGTTTCTCTGTAAAAATTACTTTCAAGTGAGGAGTTTAGGCCGTTTAGTTGCCTAGCCCTAATTTCTAAATACGTCGCGAACCTTTTAGCTTTGTTCACTTCTGCTGTTCATTATTCTGTCGAGATTTTAGTATGGATTTTGAAATCTCCAAAAGGTCTAACTGAAAAAATTAGCTAGCTATTATCACTATTACTAGTTTCTGTTTGTGCTCCAAACCTAATATAGCAGATATTAACTTCACCTTAATCTAATTTCTTGCTGCACAAGTTTTTTTGTATCATCGGTTAGTCTCCTTTGCTTTGTTTCTGAAGAAAGAAGGCAATACATTTTTTGCCCATGTCTCTGTGCCTGCCTTAGTTTCGATGAGATTACAAACCAGTTTTGATGAGGCGTTCGGGAGTGAAAAGTTTGTTCCGGGATATTTTCTGTTCTTCGGATCTTCGGATTCAGTGACTTTTAGTTTCCATTAGTGTCCATTTTGCAGTTATAGCCAAATACTTTACAAGAGCTTAACACTGTTAACAGTGCTAATTTGTCACATTTCTGATTGGGGGAAAGTGGTTTTTGGCTTTTCCTCTATTATGCTGCCATCCTGTTAGGCTGGACTACAGTCTTGGCCGTTTGTTTGTCTGTCCCTTTCACGCTTCTGACTGTATAACAGGCACAGAAAAAACAAAATGTGTGACAGGAATAACTGGTCTGCCAATTTTCATTTTTAGGATCAGGAAATTTAGGGTCAGAGTTGTGCGAGTCTAGGCGGACAGCTTCATAGTACGTGTATGTTGGGTTGACATACAGTGGGTTGACATTTTCTAGTTACCTGATACATACAATGTTTCGTGTTTTGTGTTAATTTTTGTTTATGTGTGTTGATATAATTATATTGAGTAAGCTGTTGAGTAACTTGATTTTGTTTGCATCAATTTATGGCATTTTTGTGCAAGTCACGCTTGTGTTATTTGAAGTGTTTTCCATTATTTAATATGTGCAGTGAATTACGTTTTGCACCTCTAGTAGGCCTGTTGTTTATTAGATTGTCAATGTCTGATATCTGCTTAGGCCTAACTGCAGTGGTGTAGCCAGAATCTGTAGGGGGGACTTAGTGGGGTACGTGTGGACAGGGGTGTCCCCTCACCATGGAAGGGGTCTGTGGAGGGTGCTGTGCCCCTGCCTAGAAAATTATGGGATTTTTTGTGCGAAAATGAAGTGTTTTAGTGCATTTTGGACATTATTTTTAGTAACTGAGTAGGTTTCTGGGGAGGGTACGTGCCCCTGGTATCCCCCCTTTGTGGTTACGCCACTGCCTAACTGATAGTTTTTAAGACCAAGCATACGAAATGCATCACAGGTTCTTAGGCTGTATGGCCTTTGTATACTAGGCTAAACTGTTCATTAGGCCCCTAAACTTTATATCATTCGTTTGACCAATCTTTAGCAAGACAATCTTGCTGCATCTAGCCTTGCAGCAGTTTAGTAGGGGCCTTATTGTTAACGTAATTTGGTAAGAGGCGAAGTCGCTGATCGATGCTACTACAGTGCTATCTGGTGAATCATCTTTTATCTTAATCGGAAACAATTGTATATTTTGGTTGGAGGTTTGACTCTCAAAATCTTTTTTCTTGGGGGTGAGGGTGAGGAACCTTCTTGACACATGGTTAGTAACATCGCAGCGATCGCAGATATATCGCTATAATATTCTGATGGACTGACTGACTGAAACTAGGCAGAGAATTTGAGAACTATTAGACTTACTTGCCTACCGGGTACCGGTCTAGCTGCTTGGCTAATCATTACATTTATACATTACACATAGACACTAGATAGACGTGAAGACATAACCTAAAGTGCTATACGAAATTAGAGTTTTACGCAAAAATTGTTTTGGGGGAAAAGCTTAGTTTTAGCCTACGTGCATGAGTCTCAGCTATATAGCCCTGGGTTATATAACCCCCCATAGGTCTATACCCACGGGCTAGTTGATAATTCCGGGAAAACCGTGCGTATGGAAACTGTGGGGAAACTGCTACGATAATGCAGTGGTTGTAAGCAGTGTGTCGGTGTCGATACTGCCAAGTAAAAGCCAATAAAATGAAAATGTAAATAAGAATTGAAAACTAATAATGTTGTTATTTAGGCTATTTTGGGGATTTGGCTTTAGTTTAGTTTTTAACGCAAGTTTACTTTTATTTTTAACGAGTCTAGTTAATTTTAATTGTTTCCTGTGAGAAAGTTAAGAAAAATGTACGTAATATTATATTACGTATTACTAATATAATACAAGTCTCAGTATTAAATTCACATTTTTTGCAATAGTCGATCGGTGCTTACGATTGGAAGTTAGTGGATCTAGTATTTGATGTTGCCGGTTTTTATGAGACTGATAGTGGTTACAGATCTGCCGGTTAGTCTTGACAATCTGTTTTTGGACTTTTTTTCACTTATTTTTTATTGTTAATTTTTTTTCGTTTTGTTTACATCCAGCACGTTCAGCTGACTGTCACTATTTTATTGCTTGGGTTGTTCTTGTGTATTGTATTTGTAAAAGGAATAATCCCTGCAAGGTGGTTTTATCTAAGTTCAGCACTGTGCCGTGTGCCGACTGTTCGGGTCTCATTTTGTGCGGGTCTGTTCTCATTTTCATACCCATCCTTTTTGTTGATATATTAACTAGGTGTTTTTTATCGGAACAATGGAATTGGACAAAAACCTAACTTCTGTCTTTGCACGTTTGTGCAATTCCCTCTGCAAGGAAGACGTTCAGTTAATGGACTGTTTATTACGGATCAATCTTGGAGATCGCTGGCCAAGATTGGAACCACTGACGGCGATAACGATGCTGCTGAAAATGATGGAACTGGGAATGTGGAAGGTGGATTTGCGGTGCAAATTATGTCGTCTTTCATCTCTAATTCATCTGCTTTATGAGATCGGGAGAAGAGATCTTTCAAAGGCTGTGCAGAACTTTGGTTGGTTAATTTGTTAGATTTTTGTCTAGTTGGTTTATTTGATTGGTGATTAGTTGATTTTATTGCATAACATTATCTAATTGAGTAGCCTACATGCACTAGTAAAACTTATAACTTGCTTTTCAGAAAATGTCTTATTTTGTCTTATGTTAGGCCATGGTTACATGCAGATATAATATTTTGTGTTTTATTTTGCATGCAACATTTATTTTACATGCATCTGAAACAACTGCGAGCAAAGTACGAACATTTTTTTAGCATAAAGCACTTTTGCATTCACTGTAGATAGGTCATAGTTATATGTAGAATGGAGCAAGAAACATGTTTACCATATTGTTTATGTTTTACATGTAACTATGGCTTTAGCACCAGTTATGTCATGTGTATTGCAGTGTGCACTGACTTTATTGCAGGCATTTACTGAACTGGCATATTTTGATTGAAGAAATCTCGAGTGGTTGAATATCTGCCATGTTATGTGCTGTCCATTTGCTGGAGCGGCAGAAACCTCACATTTTATTTATAATTATAGCATTTTTTGCAGGCGGAAATTCCGTCACTCCAGCAAATAAACGGCACTTAGACCGGCAGATTTTCCGCCACTGTAGTGTCGTGCATTTTGATTACCAAACCTAACTGTATTTTTGATCATCAGCTATGTGGTTTACAGTGTCTTATGACTTTCACTGTGTTGAACATGAATTGACATTGACTGTTTGCAAAATGTGTTTATTGTCATGAAAGAATCTCAGCAGTTTTCTGTTCTGCTGCATTTTACAACCCATGATAGGTTATTGTTGAATAACAATCAATTCTGGATAATCATTTGCTTAATACACTAAAAGTACCATCATTCTCTCTCTCCAAACAGAACAAAGGTAGAACTAGTAACAATTTTTTCAATAGCTAGTGTTACAAAAATTAATGATTAGATACTTGTTACATTTTTATTGCAACTAGAAGCTAGCAGTGGTAATTTTGCCAAAACATGCATTTTTTTTCTTAGCAAATTTTTTGTTATTGAGCTAAAAGCTATCAGATTTGCTGAGATGCAATAATATTGTGTGTTTTAACTGCATTTTGCAGTCAGATTGACTGATAACTTTTTCTGCAAAAAAGCAAGAATTGAGATGATTTCAGATGCTTTTCATGATGCCATTTTATTTGTTTTGTACCGGTAATGTTTTTATTGACATGGGTATCTGTGACTTGTTAACTTTTGCAGAGGATTCGATTGTCATGGAGAATGTCACTGATCAGACAGAAAGTCAGCATTCATCACTGACATCACCTAAACTTCCGGTGACTAAATGCATGTCAGAAGATTATGCCTGTCAGCTAGGATTTATCATACTGTGTAATTTTGATTTTGGCCATGTTAGTATGAAAACGGTCTCATTCTGATACTGTGTAAGCTTGACCTTGCTTGATTGGTTTTATGTGCCCAGCTCGAAATGCTGTTTATTTTGGATTACTGGACCGAAAAGGCCAAATGCCATTTCTGATCGAGATCACCAACAAGTTACAGCAGTTACTATTGCTGTTGACTACTGCACCATAGAGCTTTCATAATGTAATATGTTGATTGTTGATAATGAAGTATTGATCATAAATATATGTATAGGTTATGATTTGTTTTTGTCTGATTCCGTTTGTTTTTTGTTTATGAATAGTTTACTGGAAATTGTTTGCTTCTGCACATTTTGAATCTTTACATTGCACTAGCATTGTGGGCTCACAAAGTATACTGATGGCAGAGATCATACCATTAATAAAAGTACAGTGTTGGCTAGAAACTGGCTGTATTTAAGCATTGATAATTTAGTGATGATGAGTAGTAGAAAGGTATGTCATATATCATAAGTGTCAGTATTTTTTTCCAGAAAAAGTATGAAACCTGCATATGAGTGTGTTCAAATATTCTTTGTCTATTTTGCATAAGTCTTTGCTGTCTCGGAAATGAGGCTAAATTTGACAGTAATTTGTGGACTTAACTCAATTTTCATTCATACTAGGTGAAATACAGTGAATATCAGGTACAGTGCTCAGTTTTTTTTCAGAAAATTTATTTCTGAATCATACTGTAACTTGTAGCGGAGGTAATTAATGATCCTGATTGATGACTGTTCCTAGTGGGTAGCCAGTGATGGTGCTGATGGTGAAATGGTCGAGACAAGAATTAATTCAACATTCAACCAGACTGACAGGCGTGACGTTAATGCAGCTGGAGTTTCTCATGATGCAGATGATGATGATGATGATGGACCGGTGTCATGCACAGAATTGTCAGTGGTGCCAAAATCTTCCCATCAAATGCTCACGGGTCACGGGTATGCTTTCAGATGTCCCTGGTTCACAAAACTGTTCCGGTAGAAAATACGATGGTACTAATAGCATAATTTGTCGCTGACTCTATCATTTTGTTTCACTTTGTTACTGTTGTAACTCAGATGCTAAGCCATTTGCATGAACTTCACTCAACGTTCAAGTTTTTTTCTGCATAACTGCATTTTGTCTTTTTGAATGATTTGTCAGTTTTTTGGGATAAAAAAGCAAAAAAGATATAGTGTGTCACGTCAAACATTCAGCTGCTAAAAGTATTATGTGCCTAAATTCACATTTTTTTATTATTGTGAACAATTTTGATAGAATGCAGTTGCAGTTTTTGTGATGGAATAAGTTGTTTGCAGAATACACATATTTGTAATTGAGGCAGTACCAGTGTTATCACAACCGAAATATTCGCATACTTAAGACAAGATATCACATAATTAGGTACACAAATTGTCATAAAAATGTATGGAATTAATTACTTACATTTAGATAAGCAGTGATTTTTTGCATCGTGATTTTTAATGGTGATCTTGTACCACATCTATGATAATGTTATGTTAAGACTTGAGACAAAGGAAAGGCAGTGTGCGAAACAAGTCTTCGTTCTGCTATCGGACAGCTTAATGTTGAAGCTAAGCTTCATTTCGTTCACAAGTGGGGCATGTCTCATTACTGGACTCTGAAGTTTGACTGTTAGATTAACTGTGAAAAGTGACAAAATAATTTCTTTAAATTTGTAGTAAAATTAACAGTTATAAAAATGTTCATCCCGGAAATGCTCTGTGTGAATATTCATTGGTAGTGTAACTGCAGTTTGGCCTGAAAATGTTTTTAGTGTTTGCCATATTTTGGACACTGATTATTTAGCTGGATCAGGTGGGCAGATTCTGTTGCTCTGGAGATGTCCCACCTCTGGATGAGTAGCACATCTTTGGCTTAGCATCTGGGGTTTTTGGATGTCATGTCATGTTATCTTGTGCTTTGTTATTTGTTCATGGACAGTTGCAAAAAATTGAAAAAATTGAAAAGTTGAAAAAATCCCCTATTACAACTGCAATAACACATGCAACATGCAACTTGCAACAATGCAACTTTTTGCATGTAGCATGCAACTTGCAACAAGAGCTATTACAACTGCAATAAAACTTGAAACGCTGCAAGAAAATGGGCGGTACCACCTGCACGATGGTTGTCAGTCACTGATCAGCTGAGAGGCGTTTCGCACTTTTTATTTCTCTAAAGTTAATAAAAAGAGCAAAATTGTCAATCACTGATCAGCTGAGGCACGTTTCGCGCTTTTTATTTCTCTGAAGTTAATAAAAAGTGCAAACTGTGCCTCTGTTGCATACATAAACCACGCAAAAATAGACGAAGAATTTGACGACATGTTTAATTTGCATTGTCTAGCAGCTGTGAGCGCACTGGTAATAGCGCACATTGTGCTAAAGAGAAGAAAAAAGCTATGGCGAAACAGGTGATAAGCTATTTCCGTGGCGACAATGTAGCATGTAGGCCTAGTGAAATCTCAGATCTCATATCCTATGGTTTTAGACACTAGGCCTATAAGTCTTCACAAGCTGTGCGCGACGACTGTAAGACAGCAGGCGTGCGTCAGCAGCCGTGGGGTGGTCGGACACTATGCTGTGATTGGCTGCAACTTGCAACTTCATGAATAAAATTGTGCGGACACAATATTATGCTAATGAGGTCTGCAATAGTTGTGCAACTTTTTGCAGCGTTTGTTGCAAGTTTTATTGCAGATGTAATATCTTTTCTTGCAGCTGCAAGAGTTGCAATTTGCATGTTGCATGTTTTATTGCACTTGTAATAGGGTTTTAATGAGAACGGGTTGGCTGCAGTTCTTGCTGCAGGGTCCTGATGTCAAGAGTATAGTTTATAGGGTGACCACTTGTCGAGAGAAACTAGAAAAGTCTGTAAATGTCAGGGAATTGAGAAAAAGTTGGGAGATTGTGAGGGAGGGTAATATCTCCTGAGGGAAGCACTTTGATGTTAACTTGATGTTTGGAGCAATACCAGTGTTTTGTAGCAGAGTTTTTGACGTTGCATTTTAGTCACTTCGCAGTGCAGTATATATTATTACTAGGGCCGGTGGTGGTACCAATTAATTTTTATGGATTAATCTCTGAAAATGAGTCAAAATTAATTGATTAATTTTTATTAATTTTTTAAGCAGCCAGGAAGATTATAAAACTACAAAATTCATCTACTAGTGGTTGTTATCTTTTGCAAACTAAAGCAAATGATGATGATCATGATGGAGTACACAAACTGTGTAGTCAAATCTCACAAAGTGCAGACTGTTAAACTGACACTGTACAAGTACAAATCTTGATATGTCTTGTCTGAAATCAAATTGGATTACAAGTGTTTATCATGTGTCATTATAGGCTGTTAAAAAGTCCAAAATCAAATTTTAATTGCTTATATAAAAGTTAGTTGATTATTTATTTTATGATTAATTGATTAATTCATCATTAGTATCCACTGCCAAAATTATTATTGTCACACCTCTGTGTTACCATATAGTGCTATTCACAATGCGGGAAACTGCAGCATTAATTTTGTCACAATGCATCAGGGAAACAGTGGGGAATTCCACCGTGCTGGGGTGGGGAGCGGTCACCCTGGGTTTATAATTTGTTTCCTGCCAGTCGTGTGACACTGGCATTAGGACCAAGACTCTTGCAGTACCTCCCAGTGGTGCCGACTGGTAACATGGATCACGGCGGTGGTCCGTGGCTAAACTGCAAGGGATCTCGGAGCTCTCCTGGGCCCCAGAGGTGCTATTGTCACCACCCAGGTCCTGTATTATCATTTGCATTCGTGTTGCACATGTATGCATGTATAATGAGTTAATGAGATATAATACACTTTAGACCATGTTGAAATGTACTTATTTTATGATTCTGATTGACGGTGTGTTCTGTGTAGGATGGGCTTGTGATAATCAGACTTGTGACATGTTTCACTCATTGGGGGGGGATTATTAAAAGCGTATGGAAAATTGCTATCGGCAGAAGCACTGCTATTGGCTTGAAATGCACTACAAACCGTTTGGTGGTTGGGCTGTCCCTGGATCCGGAGGGGAATGGGGGAGGAGGGGAAGATACGAAGTGAACTTGGGCCCAATTTTGGTTGCAGATCTGGAGGGGATAGAAGCCACTGGCGGTGAGGTATAGGAGGACAATGTATGTCATAAAGTAAGCTTGTGTAAAATACTGTCTGTTAATCAGAGTCGAAATTCTGCAGTAAATTCAGTTACTTTAGGTTAAAAGAGCAATTTTCAAGGTAACAACATGACCAGTTGTGAAAAAAGCAGGCAGAGGATAGCTAAAACTTCATGTGTTATGCGTTGATTTCTAGCTGTTTAGTTGCATTTTATTTATGAGTCCCACTGTGCTTATTGTCATTAATCTGAACGTTTGCTATTGCAGATGTCTATGTAATGTTATTATCTGCCGCAAACGATTTTATTGCTGTCAGTGTTTTTTTCGTCGGTATTTTTCTATGTATTTCGCACCATGGTGCTTGTGATATTTATCGTTTGTATTCCTGCAGCATTATCACGGATGTCTTTCATGCTTTTTTATATGTTCACATTTTTTGTATTGTATTTATTGCAGTGGTTCTAGTGTGAAGTACAAAGATGTTGATATACACCGTGCTTTTTTCCATGATTTTTTGTCTTAATTTTGTCATGTTAGACGACCAAATATTTTTGCACTGACATGTTGACCAGAAAATTTGCAATACACAGGGTTTTTACAGGTCAGGGAAGACTGGAAAAAGTCGGGGAATTTTTGTTGTCAGGGAAAGTCAGGGAAATGTCAAGGGAAAATATTATTTTTGAAAAGTCAGGGAAAAGTCAGGGAAAATGATCTTGGATCATGCAGACTGCAGATAACTGTGATTATTTTGCATCTCCAGATATTAAAAGCACACAAATTTGCAGCTTCCATTGAACGCCTAAAAGCTAGAAGTGTTTCAGCTTCAGGGGGGCTTTGACCCCCGACCAAGGCCTCTGTCATTTGCATATTGCTCTATTAATACAGTTTCATTATTTAATACCATTTATGACATTTGTGTGGGGTTATTGTTTCGATAAGGTCAGGGAAATTGTCATTCCATGACTGGAAAAGTCAGGCAAAAGTCGGTGAATTTTGCTTCAGAAGACCTGTAGGAACCCTGAATACAGTTAATTAATTAATTATTGATAAATCTATCACATCTGAAATACGTCATTACTTTACATTGTGAAATATGTTAGCCGACTAGCTAAGTGTAACTTAGGCGTTAAAAATCCTGTGCTTCCAGTGGCCATCCGTCCCTGAAAATGCTTCCATCCGTAAACTTTTTATTGGACCCTTAATATTATTGGTGCAGTTTGTTTACTTTCAGAGTACTACTAAAAAGAACTGATGCATCTAGAGCCTGCAGTATTTTTATACGTTAGTTCTCTTGGGTGATATTCAGTGGGTGACTTTTGTTTTTGTAAGTTTTATAAGTTGTTTGATAAGTTTGTTTTTATAAGTTGCTGTGTAATATTAGCCTGCACGGCATGTCACGAAAGAAAAAAACATGAAACACGATCTCAGCTGTCGCTAGGGAAAGGCCGCCCGCAGTACATTTGGTCTCTTAGCCCGATAGGTCACTAGTACGTAGGCCTATTCAGTGAATCAGTCTTCAGAATGCATGATTAACATAGCGTTGTTTCCAAACACGTCCGCTTGACATCGGGCACAAAGCACAGAAACAGTACATAGAACAATTTTAAGCAGTATGTTCGTTTACAGATTTGTTGGCTAAACTTTCAGTAGATTATGGCCAGTCATAACAGATGACACTATGGTGAGAGATAGGAGGACAATGAAATATAAATGTACAAAACATCAATTCACTTGTTAATGGCGACATGCAATGAGTGACACATCGAAAACAGCAAAAATCATAAAAAGGTGATATCACTCACCATCACATCGCCTAACTGTCAATGTCCGAAAATTTCTAAGTCCGTTTTTTTGCCCAATTTTCGACTTTGTGGGGATTTTTCAGGGGTTAGATATTAACTTCGAATTTTCTACCCCTAAAAAGGCACACCCTTGCGTGAGACCG
>Ga0209367_1001596_pt1 | contig 28293 bp, 24 predicted proteins | sample WorMetLIZISLAND2_FD_187412 | JGI IMG/M metagenome (GOLD analysis project Ga0209367, IMG submission 187412) | Marine gutless worms symbiont microbial communities from Max Planck institute for Marine Microbiology, Germany - Olavius geniculatus... ...
ACGATCGGTTCAGGGGTTTTTGGTTGGCTGAGGGTCAAAGTTTGCATTTTCCCATATACTTTGAAGGTCGTCCTTACAACACTCACACTACCGTGTGAGTGTGATTCAACTTTCGTTGTGCATTGGTCGTAAAATGTAAATTGCATAAAAATCCGACTTGTTGCTATTTTTCGGAAATAACAACAACATATTAATCTAGGTGACTATCAGTGATCAGAAAAATGTAAACCGGCGAAAAAATAGTTATCGTTTCATATTCAGTAATCAAAATCATTAATTCGTTATTCAACACAATGTAATGCATTGTGTTGTATAATGATACTGATTACTAAATACTATGTCCGCTAAGCCTATAATATAGCATAATGGCGCTATAGTCATAAACTTTGGACGTGTTTCTGTCAGTTTAAAATGTGCAAAGCGACGCGTTGTTTATGGCTAGCACTAGCAGAAGACAAGCAAACCAAACAAAATCGAAGCTTACCAAGCGGCATAAGAGAAACATCAATGTATGGATACAAGCGAGATGGCTCAGGAAGATGTTGAATGATCTCTGGCTCCAAAATATCCACCAACTCACGCAATGATTCGTCTGATACTGAATCACAGTCATCTGCCGCCATTGTTGTTCAGTGTTCACCCAGCCTGTACAAAGTTGTTCCACACTGTGAGGCATAAAAACACGCAAAAACATTAGTAATCATAACATAAGGGTTGATTGTCAGATTTTAATAATTTTTGGTACAACTATTCTAAACACAACTTGCCATCAAACGGTTATTCAAGTTTCCACCTTACTCAACATATGCTTCTGCACTACCTGTGGAAATTAAAACACATGAAATCAACGTTAAAATGAACAAAATACGCCAAAAACCATCTGCGACATTACTGATAGGAACTTAGAGAAAAATAACGAGATCTTTTAAAGTTTTTTATATAAACATTTCTGACATAACTGGCCATCAAATGGCCGTTCAAATTCCCAACTCATCTAACGCCTGTTGCTGCATTACTCGGGGAAACAGAACAAGCGCAACATGAAATGAAGAAGAAAGAAAAACATCAGTAAATTTAGTCATTACAGATACGTAACAGCTCTGATCACAGTCCATTCGACAGTATTTGCAGTGTTATGCAGCAGCAAGTTTACGGGACGCTGTTTAAAAATATCAATGAACTCAAAAAGCGATTGGTTGGAGTCTGATACAGAACATTATCAACACTGCTATCAATGAATGGAGAATACATCTCCCTGCCTGTGCTTGCACAAATGGCCGATATTTCGAATATTTACTGTCAGCAGTTGCACAACTAAACAATTGGATAAACTCTCAACCAAAGTGCTAAGAATTTGGGAAAAATGTGCTAAATGTGTATCATTTTAATCAAATAATGATATTGCATGGAATAAAAATGTAAACTTTTGCTTGTTTTGCTTTCCCAGGTAGTGCAGAAGCAGATGTTGGATGAGGTGGAAAAATGAACGGCCATTTGATGGCCAGTTGTGTCATGAATATGCATACCAAAATTATTAAAATTGAATAACCCTTCTTCAAAATTTTTGGTGCGTTTCTATGCCTCACAGTGTATATTGATCACCTAATCAGTTTTCTTAGCATCTGAACTTGCAGTAGGGGTAAAGTTGTTTAAAAAGTTTAAAGAGCTACGGCCATATGAGATCACACACGGTTGGCAGGTGAACGCGCCCCGCTTTAATCCCAGCCCGCGCAGCCGATAGGCTACTTTATTTAGCTACCCCGGAAGAATGAAAGGCTAAATTGACAACTTAAACAAAATGAGCCCAGCTAACGCAAAGGGGAACGCGCAACAGCGGTGCATGTTTGGAAGCCCAGTAAAACAAAATCAGTCTCCAGAGGGCGCCAGACGACCGGCGGCTAAATATCTATAGTGTTTTACTTGTAGTCATCAGACGGCGTTACCTGTCTTGCTCTGCCAACGCCGTATCGGCTAAAAATCGCAAATTTTTCCTACCCCCCTCTCATTTAGCGTCTTCGTTTGGGGTGACCCCCTTCGAATTTATGAAAAAACTTTACGGATCCTAAAACTAGAGTCTTCTAGGCAGCCGACGGTGAAGATTTGGCAATCCTAGTTTGCACCGTTTTTGACTGATCCACCCGTGTGACGGACGGACAGACGGACGGACGGACAGAATTGCGATGGCTAAGACGCGCCACAGCAGTAGCTGCTGTTGCGCGTAAAAATCTACTGCCAGATGTAATATAGTCTCTTACTGAAACTGGAGTGGACTGCATACTTCCATGACATGGCCTTGAAATCACGAATCAAGGTGATAGATGACATATCAGAATTGTAGGCTTATACTAAACTGTGATTCAGTTGGCCATAAACCGTTAAGAGGCAAACACAATGAGGCAACTAGGCTGAATTCCAGCAAATTAGTCTAAAAAACTGACTAAGAAACGCTGGGCAAATTTATTTTCTTACCGCGATCACCACAGAGCGTCAGTTTCGCCCTAGCTACGTTAACAACATTGAAGATCTAGGGGCTTGGTTGAAACATGGGCCCTATAGCTACAGCGAATTTTCTCAAAACATGGCTGCAGAAAGCCCCATGGTTATATGCTGACTGTAGGCCTAACAGCTGCAGCTGTCGGCAGACTGACGATCGGGAAACAAGAAACGGTTTTCACGCATCATTTTGACAGTCACTTTCGATCATGCTGATCGTAGGGCCTACAGGTTTAGTTTTGTCACGATGCTAATGCTGCACTATTTAGGGAAATATGATTGCGTTGTGTCTCGATACACTGCAGAGACGGACTGGAGGATTTTACGAAAGATTCGATAAAGTGGCTCCTGATACTATGCATTCTTTACACGCTGGTAATGTGTCAAAACGACTCAAAGTTATACGATCACGAAGTTAATGCGAGTGGCGACCACAGGTTTTAAAGTGAAGGTTCATGGCGAGCGCGGAGCGCGGACCTAATCTAATCTATTATACAGGGTGGGCCAAAAAAGTAAGCTATTGCACTTTGTTCATATCTTTGCTAAATATTGACCAATACTTTCACAATTTTTTACCAGTAGACTCTGTAAGAAATTTGCTACTTAATGGCATGCACACCACACTAATTATGTCGCTACAATACTTTGTGGAATATAAATATTCAAAAACATACATTATCTACAAATGGACAAAAAGTCTAATGGTAAATTTTTTAAAGTATTTAACTTAAATGTTGAAATATGTGTTAAAAATAGTGTCAAAAACATTGGAGGACACGACATTTAAAAAAAATAATTTCAACTATTTTACTGTGCATTAATTTTCAATGTACACTAATGCTGGTTGTGGCTGCAATCTTGTTCAGTTAACTGCATCAGCTAGCATGAAAAGCAATGTATTTCAGTTGTGCGGCCCTACAAGCTGCGCACATTTTTTGAAACATAAAAACGTACTTCGTAGCTACATCTAAACCTATTTGACACTTATTATAACTTATATTTAACATTTTACTTAAATACTTCAAAAATTTATCACTGGAACTTATTACCATCCGTAGGGCCTATATTGTACGTTTTGGATATTTATTTTACAAGGTAATGTAACAAAATAATAGGTGTGTTGTGCATGTCACTGCGTAGCAAATTTCTTCCAGAGTCCACTAGTAAAAAATTATGAAAATTGGTCAATATTTAGCAAAGATATAAAAAAGTACAATAGCTTACTTTTTGGCCCACCCTGTACAATGTACATTTGTATAGCGCATCAACGCAAGTCTTTAATGCGCTACGGGAGTCTAAAAGGCGGAAACCCAGACCCCAGGGGCAACCGGGCAAAACCTCTGGTCAAAGGATTAAGGGGCTAACGTAAAGCCCCTTACAGCCGACAGTTTTTAGCCGACCGTACTTTAGTAAAGGTCGAGCTATTGGCATGGGTTGTCGTCCGTCCGTCTGTCTGTCTGTAACGAATGTATTGTGGCTAACGGGTAGGGCGTAGGAGAAAAGTGTTTATATGAATAATTAGCTACGGGTCTTAAACTCGGGCTTGCAAAATTTCAGCCATCTATTCCAAGGGGAACATTGTCAAATTGAGGGTTGAATGAAGGGGGTAGGAAAAATGTGCGTTTTTGAACGGAAAACTTCTCGGAAACAATGAGAGATACGGCCTAGGTTACCACTAATCAATAGAAAGTCGCATAGGCCGTAGGTGTCAGATTAGATGGAAATCATTGACATTGGATGACCTTGAAGGGTCGACATAACGCACTAGGCAATACCAATCGTGCGGTATTGTGGTTAAACTTTAAGTCTTATGGGGTCTGCGATGGTACCATCGGATAGGGGGGATGGCGACTTCCTATAGGCTATCAATAGTAACCATGTGTCCATCTGCAGTGATTTGGCCACAATTTTGAATGAAATGTTTAAAGGTATAAGTGGCCGTATTTCGCAAACTGTGATAGTTACGGCCAGGTTACTATTAATCACTAATAAAAAGTGTTATACGCTCTGTCACATTAGACGGAAATCATTGACTTGGATGACCTTAAAGGCCGTTACGCGCTATTGTGGCTAAACGGTGCGAGATAGGGCCTAAGTTGCTATTGATTACTAATAGAAAATCGCATATTGGCTTTCAAATGACATGAAAATCATTCACCTTGAACGAACTTAAATGTCAGAACTGCAACAGGAACTGTAGGCTGTAGCGTGTCTTCCCGAGCAAGGCGTTTTTATTGTGAGAAATCTTTGTAAAACCTGCGTCCGATATTTTTCGTGTTCATTTACTCTGTAGCTGTTTATATCACTTGGCGAAATGACCACGTGCGATGTCTGCTATACTAGAGCTCAGTGTAGCTTTCGAGACAGCGTTCCGTTAACAGCTTGCATGGAACTGTGTCACCTCTGACAAGTCGGTTTCTCTCCGTGGCTGGAAATCAGAGGCTGGGCTTCGGACGTAGACGGCTTTTCCTAGCGATAGCTGGGCTTTTTGTTTGGTGTTTAGAAGCTAAAGTGAAGGGCAAACGGAATTTTGGTATAGCCTACGCTTTACAAACGCATTATCATTTTATTACACGATGTACATTTATTCCCCAAGTAGCCTATACAACACTCATGTTGTCGCACGTCACGTGAGCTTTGCTCAGATTACTTGTGCAATCTGGTTCAATCTCCTATAGCCTAAAAACCTACGTGACGTTACTTTTATTTCTGTTTCAGAACAAAGTCTAGCCCATTCTACAAACGAAAACGAATGATAATTTTAAAATTATTCACGCAAGTCCACAGACTTTGATTCTTCTGTCATTCAGAAACAATCGAGAAGCTAAAGTTTATACACTAAATGTAGTGCATAGGCCTAATAATGTAAGTACATATGCAGTGTTATAGTCTATAATCATGTGTAACGGAACTATCGATCTGCAGGGCAAACGAGTATGAGTTTTAGAATACAACTTCTTCAACAATCGAATGAGCTTTGTCATGCATCATCATAAATTAATCACAATAAATTACGTAAATTACATATTAACTAGATGCATCATACCAATCGATATGCAAATAATATTCTAAGGTGGTTCAAACTGCAGAAAGCAAACATTAAGAGCTGGAATAATTTTCACTTGCAGTACCGGTAAGCCTACAACTTTCTAAAGTCCGCATGTCCATGTTCACCACAGTAGAATCCGATTTTTAGATTTCTGGATTTCTTGTTTCAGACGCCTTTTCCAACGCAATTTCCATCAGATCCTTCATATCCTGATCCGATAATTCGGCAACTGGAAACGTTCTGTCTTTCCACTTTTTGCAGTACGATCTCTTGTCGTAAGGATCGATGACCACAAAGCTGCAGATCTTGATGACACAACATGGAACCAACTTGTAGCTGCCTTTGATGCCCCAGTCCTGCAGACATTTCTTACAGGATATCTTCTCTTTCTTTACCCAGTCGCTATAGGGCAAAGGATTTTGATGCGGTTTGACAATGACTCGGTCTTCGAACGTAGCGTCGACGATGATGAAATGCTGATTGTTGACCGTGCGAATGTCGGCACTCCACCCACACAGATTGTCGCATTTCAAACATCTGCAGAAACACGCCAGAAATCACTCAGCATTTATTCCACTCTCGCACGTGTATGACCACTGTCTATCTCTGCCCTTGCCTCTAGAGTGGTATAGCCAGTCGACAGCTCGACGGGAACGGTAATGCATCACCACATAACGTTTAAAAATATTTTAGACAGCGGTGGCCGGGTGGCGTCGATATCCAGCATTAGAGTACTAAGAACGGTGATGTGTGATAGGATTTTGCTTCCTTCTTAGCCGACTAGGAGATAATACCGCGTGGGGAACGTCGTAAGCTCTTCGTCTGTGATAGAGTCTCAACCGCAAACGATTTTAGTGCTTTTTTGGTTTCTAAACGACTCTATGGCGCTAACAATAAAACAGCTCTCAGTAATCCCAAGTCACCATTCTTCCACTTTGGGAAACAGAGTTATTACTGTACTGCCCAAACTTTGAGTAGAAGTACAAATCCCCCTGTCCCTTGGGTTTATGCGGCCTATGGTAAAGGTCATTACGTTTAAAGGTAAAAGGTAAAGGTACCTACCTCAGCTGATACTCTCCTTCGTGTGTTCTCGACGTTCGAGCAGCAGCTTTGAACTCTTTTCCTCTGCTTTCTATGTCTCTCTCAGTTTTAGCCTTCCGCTGTAGGTCATTGATCTTCTGTGTGATCGCAGCCGAGGTCAAGGTGTCAATGAACTGGAGGGCACTTATGGTCAGCTTCTCGCGAAGTCTGTTTGCTTCGTCCTTAGCGACCGTGTTGTTTTCTCGGTCTCCGACCACAGTGTAGTGAGCATTATCTGCTCGCGCTCGACCTGTAAATAAGTAAGCAAAAGTAATTTATGTATCGCATCAACGCCAAAACAGCCACCAAAGCGCTGCTAACATTAGCATTCTTAAAAATGTCTTAAGTAATAGTCCATCAGTGGAAGTGATGTGGACAAAGTCGCACAGATGTCTCGATATAGTGAGCTCCACGTCATCGGGTCTGTGTTAGAAAGTAACAAGAAGCCCATTAGCTGTCGCTAGGGTGGGCTGATCGTACCGCCTATATCCGAAGGCCAGCGTCCGACTCCTGGTCGCCGAAAGAAAGCGATTTCCCAGAATTGCTGCAGTCTCATAGACGCTATAGTAATGCTGCTATATTGAACGCTACAATTAACGCTAGAATCTTTTTCTTTTTTTGGTCTTCCGTCGGTAATTTGTAGGCGCTTTCGTCTTCTTGTTGCTTTGCCTATTATCCTGCCTTCTACTATAGGCTATTCCGCAGCAGCGAATCATGTCGCAGGACGTGTCCCATCTATCTGAGTTTGCTAGGATACGATACGGCAATTCGGCGCACGTGGGTGATGGCTGTAGGCAGAAACTTTGCATTCACAATTGCAGTTAAACCGCTGCAGATACAAACACGGTTAGGTGATTACTACTGACGGTCTACAGAAACTCGTCCTCGCTCTATCTAACGGTACCATCGTCGACCCGAACGACGTACCGTTTAGCCACAATACATGCATTACAGACAAAAACATATAGACAGACAGACGACATATCCTACCCAAGGCTCGACCTAACGGTCGGCCAAAAAACTACTGTCGATAAAACATAAATCTGCCTGACCTCTCGACTGAATACGAGCGATGTCGTTTGTAACGTGCAAATAACGAATCACGTAATTGCACTTTTGAACATCAAGTCCCTCCTCAGCGACAGACGTCGCGACCAGAATCTTGTGTAGACCGCCCTTGAAATACTGTAGCACGTCCTCCAACACGCGAAGCGTCATACCTGGCAAAAATAAGTACTTGGTAGCGAATAAAACGTGAATGGAGCACATATGCTTTATGTAGATCGAAAAATCGGACAGTTTCGAAAGAAGAAATCTCGAACGGCGGAAATTCTGCCGCGCTATGTGTCGTCCATTTGCTGGAGCTGCGGAACTTATGGCTAAGGTTAAGGATAGGGATAGGATTAAAGTTAGGATCAGGGATAGGGTTAGGTTTAAGGTTAGGGGCAGGGTTAAGGTTAGGGTTAGCGTTAACAATAATAATTTGTGTGCCGGTGAATTAACGGTCAAGTACCATTCCGCCGCTTCAGCAAATGGACGGCATTTAGCGCGACGGAATTTCCGCCGTTGTAGCGTCGTGCGTTTCGAAAACAGGTTTAACCTCGATCATTCCAGTGAAGGGTGCTGTGCTCAAGTGTTTAACATGACCATTTAAAAAAACCCTTTTCAAAAACCGTTTTCGATTTCTCGATTTACGTAAAGCATGCAAGTTCTACTTTTAGTGCGCCATTCTGTACAGCTTATAACTGCCGGCAACGATGTAAATATTGGCATAATTCGGTAAAACGCGCAATCGCGTTCATCGGTGGTGCAGCACGGTGATTAGTGAATCATAAATATAGGCAACTGCAAGTTTTAACGGGGTGACTAAATTTGCAGGACCTGGAATTTGAAGGACCAGAAAACTTCAAAGCCTGGAATTTGAAGGACTGGATTTTGGCCGACCAAATCGCGAGGATGGATTTTGACGGACCTGGATTTTGACGGGCCAAATCGTAAGGGTGGATTTTGACGGACCTGGATTTTGACGGAACATATCGCAGGGGTGGATTTTGACGGACCGTGACTGTGATAGGCCAAATTAGGATGAGGCCGAATTATAATTGCAAAACTTTTCGATCTGTGCATGTAACACAAACAGCAATTATTGTCAAACATCAATGAACAAAAAATGGTTGTCTCACGAAACATGTGCGATGTATCAAATGTAAGCATAATTTACGTTTACGTTAAGTGCATGATTTCTTGTAACTGGGTTTAAAAATGGCTGGGAAAATTGGAGGTGCCCAAAATGGACTTACGGATATTTCTTACGAGTTTGCATCCAACAAACTCGGTCTCCGGTTTGTGGTCCATTATGTCCAAGCCCACTTTCGTGAGAATCGGTTAAGAATTGCAACCGTGAAAGTGCAGACAGACGGACAGACAGACGGACAGACGGCTTACAAGATACCCGATACCCGTGCTTGTTACGCCTACAACTCAACGCTGTCAGCTTTACGAGGATGTGGAATTGCATAGTGTGTTAGATGTGTGTTTCGTAAAGACATTGCAGCCTTGGCGGCTGAATAGACAATTTGGTCCGTCAAAATCCAGGTCCGTCAAAATCCAGTCCTGCAAATTCAGCGCTCCCGTTTTAACTAGGGGTTTCACCACAAATCTCTTTCTCTGAAAGTCAGGACCCCATTTAACACAATTAGTGGACCCCAAATGGCATGTAAATCCGTTGAACGATTTCATCAAAATGTACGAATGGAACAGACGACAAATGGACCACACTACGAAAAAATATGTAGATATAGGCGGAAACGCTTGCGCTTGAGCAATGCCCTCTGAGAGTGTGACTGACCCTGTCTCTCAGCGGTGTTAGAGCCGGTGATGTTATGTGGATTGAGCCCAGCCAGCGACGGCGAGTCCTTCATCCAGTTCATCAACGCAAACGTCATTTCACGAGTCTTGCAAAAGACAATTCCCTGCGCGTTTTCATTCTTCGCGTAATAGGACATAATTATTTCCTGTAATTTATTCAATTTTGGATTCTCGCATGCCGACGCACGACTAAATTTATCCAGCTCTTGCTCCATTTCTGTAAATACACACATATAGGGCCTACCGATATAATAAAATAATGAAATATAAAATGTAAAAAATGCCGGTGCCGAGTGCTGACAAGATACGCAGCCGTTCGTCTATACTTGTAGTTGCCGACCATCTTAAAAAATTGACAGCACGGGCGTCATAGTGTTCAAATATTTAAGGGGGCGGGCGGAAAATGACACGGTCTAGCGATGCAAAAACCAAAGGTCCCGAGCTAGGCAATAAGAAGCGCGAAGCGCCGAAGCGCCGAAGGGGGTAGAGTCTGAGAAAAGGCGCCGTATCCCCTTATCAGTATGAAAATCTGGAAGCTACGCCATCCCCCCAAAAAAAATTTCAAAGGATCAATGTTGAAATTGCACATTTTCACGCATTTTTGTAAGCTTAGAATAACACGGTTTCATCCGCAGTGTCTGCAAGGCACGTACGAGAGCCGTGAGGTGAGGTCTGGGGAGGGGCGCTGTAGCCTCTCTCCAGTATGGGAGTCTAAAAGCTATGCCCCCCATTTTTTTCAAAAAATCAACGTTGAAATTGCACATTCCATGCACTGAGGTAGATGCCCTACTCCATAAGGTGTTACATGTGCTAAATGTTTTTACGGAAAAATATTTTTTCTTTTTTGAAATTATTCTGGGTCTCCATAGGCACGACGCCACTGACTGAGAGTGAATAAAGTCAAAGTCAGTTTCAATGTCTAAAGTGAAGTTATATAGTGCATTTTCGCAAAAATATTTTAATGCGCTGATGCTAGGTTATACTGCACAACGGTTAGGAGCTTGCAGTCGACTAACGTGTCAGATAACTTCAATTTCTCGAGATTTTTGACGCCCAATAGTCTTAACCTATTAAACAAAATATCAAAAGTGCCAACAACATGCAGTACTAGCTAAACATAGATAGCAAATAGGTCTACATGTTGACACAGGACGTTAGGGAAAAATAACTCTGTCTAACAGACGCCCCTAAGTAATAGCAGAAAACATACCAGTGAAGAGTGAGTCAAGCCAGCGATCAGTTTCGTCGTACGCCATGCTTCCACGGTGTGTTGAAAGCTCGGCGAACTCTTTGCGAATGTATTCCAGTGCATCCTTCGTGCGGCAGTCCGCGTTAATCAGCAGCGCGTTGTTGTACACCTGAACGACAACAGGATATTGATAGGAAAACAGTTAGCTGACTGTAGCACTACCAACCTTGCTGGTAATGCCCTGCTTAAGATTAGCATTATAAGGTAAACGCAAATATCAAAATGCGTATTAGTTAACAATATTTATCGGATGTCGGTAACAATTATTGATGAAGTAACGTACCGGTAATAAAACGATGACCGCGATTCACGACGATGGTGTTGATTACCGTTAAACAGTTATCCAAAATAGCTACCGCTGAGAGAACAGGGCGTAAGGTGCGTGCATCAAATTCATTGCATTGCGTTTCATTATAATGCTACTCTTACGAAATTTGATTTTTTTTTGGGGGGGGGACTGGTTTACACTGTGTTCAGACAAAAACACCCACTCAGGTTTTATTTCAATACATTTTTTTCGTACAAAGAAGATACAGCAAAAAGTGACATGTTGACTTTGAGACACAAAATTATTATTAACATTTTTATTATGGAAATCGTTCATTCATGACGCTACTAACCTCTAGATGACGCCGACAAGAGAAAAAGACACGACGTATTTTCTGATCGTAGATCAGTGCAATCACGCCTTTCAGAGTGGAGACAAACGTGACGTAGTCCAGGGAGCCTCGCTGTGCAGGCGGCTGAGTCGCTTTCTCTATGCCCCGTATTTCTTTTGCTAACTCAGGTATGCCTAACAAGCAGAAAAAAACGCCAATAAGCTAACACACTACTGGTTTAATTTCTCATCATATAAATGCAGCAAATATGCGAATATAATGTGATATACTGTGAAAGAAATAAAACACTTAACGTACGTCCGCGCTTTTGCACGATAATTTCAATTTGCTTCATTGTTTGAGATATTCTGTCGAAAAACGGATCAACCACACGCCCTTTCACTTCAACTATGCCTGAAAACAATGCAAAATTCCATTCGCGCAGTCAGCAGCATGAAATGATATGATATAATAATCATGTAAAATTTGCATTCAAAACTGGCAGTTAAACTGCGAGTTCAAACTAACACACAGCAGTTAAAAACTAAAAATACCGGTATGATTTTTTAGGGAAAAAATGCTAAAGTAACGTTTATAATTGATATGTAACTAAAAAAATCAAACAATAATCAATAGATGCATAAACATAAGTTGTGATAAGAAATGACAAAAAAACAAGAAAACATAAAATTAAAAAACATTACGACACCAACAACGATTGCAGCAGATGAAAAAAGTCATAATACTTGATGCAGCGCTGCGCTAAGACACGCTATGTTCAATGTTCATTGTTGGTGGTTAGCAGCACTTTATAATCTTGCAAATGGCAGTTGCCGCAGTTTCAACAGCACAGTAAACGCTATGCGACCATCCAGTTCCTATACGTTAACCAGTTAGATTCGTATATGCGCGTACAACCGGAGTCACAATACGAATTCTATCACAGTTTACCGTAGTGTACTACTGCCTTATCAAAAAATATTCACAAATACACTACACTGGTATCAGTGGTATCAACCTTCAGTTGCCTCTTTGATAAATTTCATCATTTCTGTGCGATTTTGTTCGTTTCTGACGGTTGAAATGTGGAGAGCATCCATGTTGGCACATAGCTTCAGTATATGCACAGCGGCCGCCTCTGCACTGTTCGCATTGCCGGCTCCTGGCGACGCGGTTAACCCCACCACCTGTTCCACAACGCAAATACACAGCATTAGTATTCGTAAACAATAATAAATAAGTATCGATATTAAATGGTGGTTCATTCCAATTTCAAAAAATACCCATATTTATTATAACCATACTTACCGTACGGGTGAAAATTTAACTATATTGATCACTTAATGCGGTTAATTAATAAATTGTAATTAATAAGAAAAATTGGTGAAATAAAAAGTGTAAGCTTACTGATAACTTATAAGTTAACTACAAAAACTAATTGATCAACTAATCGCTACTGGTACAATTAAACTAACAACGCAGAAAAACAAAATGCAGAATCTGGCATATTCGACGGCCAGGAGAGCGTCCACCGTATATCTTGGCCTGGCGACAGCAAAGCGATGCGCTCAAAACCGAGCGGTATGGCGGCGATTTGTGTCAACCGCAACGTCCAAAACAAGCTCCTGAAAGAAAAAAAGCAATGAAGTCACACGTAAGCCCAGACAATCCTGGCCTAAAACAGTGAAAACAGACCTAAGCCCAATGAATCTTGGCCTCGCTACAGCAAAGAAGAAGAATAATCATAACACCTGAGGTAAGCGTAGCGCGGTGGGACTACGTGCGAGTTTGAGGTCGACGTAATAGCGCGCCATGATGTCGTTGTACGGGTAGCGCTTCTTCATGTGATGGCACTCGTCGAATACCAGCAGTGAGAAGGCGCTCAGTGACTGCAGTTCATTGCTGTCCAGCGCATTGAGCAGGATCTGCGGCGTCATTATGAGAACATCGTTCATCTCGACGACGTTCCTCAGCGACAGATTCGGCACCTCGTCCCCGGACATCGCCTGACATCGGTAGCCCGGCTTCAGGTATCTGATGAACTGCTTGAACTGCTGCTCGACCAGCGCCTTGGTCGGAACGAAGAACGCGACTTTGGACTCGCTCTCGAGCGTTGCTGACTCCAGATTCCACTGCGCACCAACAACCGGGCGCGTAGTCTACTCAGAGGTTTGCGCCGCCCCCTCCCACCCTTATTGTGCAACATCAAAAATTGTGTCTTGTCAAAAAATGAATAAACGTAAATTACGTTTGAACCAGAGGTGTAGCTCCTATAGCATACCGGGAGGGGGGGGGGCTTACACCATAAACACTTGTAATAATGTACGTCCTCTCACACCTGCACCATCAGCGCAGACGACACAAATGTGGGAAATATAAATTTAAGTTAGAGCCCCTCAGCCAAATAGGCTATTCATCCTATCAATGCAAAAAACAAAGCTCCATTACAAAGTTCGCAAATTATTTATTGGTTTATCTCATCATTGCGTGGTCACTGCGATACAACTCAGAATGACAACGGCTTACGGACCTGAGCAATAGCAATGCCAACTAGAGTTTTTCCACTTCCTGTTGGCGCAATTATCAAGCAGTTTTTGCCTTGAACAGCATCTTTAGTTAGCTCCTCCTGGTAACCACGTAAAAATAGAGGTTCCGGAACAAGAGTTCCTGCGACACATATAAATGCATCTGTCAGTATTTAACAGCAAAAACATGCAATTGCGTAGCTGTAACTCAAAATGTATCCAAATTGTAAACGACTTCCGTCATAATAAGCAAAAAAAAATAAAAGCGCTATGCTATGTCTTGATCATGCAAATAATCGAACGCACTTTTAAATGAGGTTATTCGGTTTGCAAAAGAAACTGAGAAACTAAATGTGACTGGCTAATAACATCATGGGAGCTGGAAACCACAAAGGGCAGGGGAAGCAGCGTCGTACTCGAGGGCAATGGCCTCGGGGAGTAAGGGGAAGGGGGTAAAGGGGCAATTGCCCTCCCCCCGAAATTTTGGGTTGCCAGAAAATTGTTAAACATATTCGTCCATTTTGGTCCTGAAAAAACCATTTTGCAGAAATTTAGTGGCAAAGTTAAAATTCTGAGCATTCGTAATTATTCCTGTCGGAAATGCGCAGTGTCTGTCAAAAATCACAACTTTTTGTGATTCTGTTCCGCCTACTTTTTTACCCACGACGTCGCTGCTTGAGGGCTTTTGCAGAAGACCTATAGTCCACAGAAGTCTTCACATCTCAGTGATTTGCATTACTTTCTGCTTAAACTATTTTAGACTGTACGCCGCATATATACCGTAACTTAAGGCCTAGGCCTAATTAGTAATTACTAGATATGGGCGGCGCTAGAAAACTGAAGCTAGGGGGAAACGGGGGCAAGGGCAAGAGCCAGAGCACAGAAAATAATATATTTTTTTGCGTGTGGGCCAAATGTCGACGTAATTTAGTTGTTGTGTGCATTGAAAAGATATAGCGGGGTCCAGTGGCAGAGCCCGGCCCTGGTCAGGGGGTTAGGAGGCACAGCCCCCCTCAAGCTGAAACACTTTTAGCTTTTGGACGTGCAATGAAAGCCGCAAATTTGTCTGCTTTTTCATACTTGGAAACGTAAAAAAAACTTACAGATATCTGTGTTGACTTGCAAAAATGGCGCTTAGTAAGTCACATATTGGCATGATTGCCCAGAGGGCACTTGATGACCATCAAAATTTTTCCAGGCAGGGGAGCAAGGGCAAGGGCACGGGAGGCAGCTGTTCTTTCTGCCCCTTCCCTCTGGCGCCGCCCATGTTAGTAGAGTATAAAAACGTTCACCCTTTGGCAGTAAATAAAATTTTACCGCAAAATGAATTAAAACACACACCAATTCATATATGTGTGCAAAAATACACTGGCACTAAAGAGAGAAAAAAATTCCTAACAGTTAACCAAAAATGTAGACGTAGGCTTTGTCTAAAAGTGTAATAAAAAAGGAAAAGCGTTAATTTACATTATGCAGATGGACAAAGCTCAGTAAGTCTAAGTCTAGTTGCATCGCAAAAGGGCACTTCCCCGTGCCACAAGGGCAGAGGGGCAGTTCCCCCGCTGCCCCCGAGGCTCCGGCGCCTCTAAATGACATGAGATAGGAAGTTGATCGACTACCAACTTGTGAAAAACACAAACCCGTAAATATGCAGCATACCGTCCGGTAACGAAGTTCCGCTAAGAACACTTCCGTATGTGCTGCTGTTTTCATCAGTTCGGACAGAGATGTTATCATCAGATGGCGACGACCGGCCTGTACTGGTGCTGCAAGTAGATATGAAGTCAAACAACTCGGGATTTGGATCATGAAGATTGGCCATGTCGTCTGCGGGAGGACCGTCTGTTTCCATATCATCGCCAGCAGCTGGGTACTGCCACACGCACGACGTGTTTGACTGAACGACCGACTGCGTAGAGTGAAGAAGCTCATCGCCTGCGTCATGTTGCTGATAGGCGTCAGTCGCACTGCTGCGAGCGAGCTCTGTGCCCTGATTCAGCTGCTGATTGTAGCTCACTGATGATCCGCCTGCACCGAACAGACAAGCGCACACTCATAAAAAAAATTAAAACTAGGCCTAATATTTTGAGAAATAACATCTGTTTTGCCTTAACTTTTTACAACAACTTCAGCGCTTCGATTTCGACGTTCCCCCTTTTTCTTAACTGTAGAATGAGTGCGTTAAAAATAGAAGACTTCGCTAACTTGGACATGTGACGCTAATCTGGATCACCGGCGTATAGCAAGCACTGTAGGCCTACTAGGCGGTACCAAGAAGGTCAATAACGAACTAGAAGATAGGTCAGCAAAGACCTGTGAAAGACGGGGCTCAGCTGGTCTGCTGGCAGGAAATAGAAGTGCAGCTCTTGACAGACACGAATGGTGTCGGAGTGTGGCCCAATGTGTCTATGTGGATGCGGAATTAATCAAGGACAAAGACAAAGTTGAGGTAAAATGAGCAATTAAGCCTGTTCTGCCCAAATTTGAAAATAATGGCCGCAAAGCCCGCGATGGCGACGACAATGACGACAACTATGATGATAATGATATATGTCTTGTGAGAATAATCCGTTTAACGGCTTTTACGTGCCATTTTGATGAATATCGTCCACGATGAGTTGATAATTGTTGGATTTCAGCGCATGTATCAGTTGGTCAAACCAATGTTCGTGTCGAACTGGAAGCACCAATAAAAGTTTCTGCATTGCACCAGTGGCGCCATCTATCAGCTTCTTTGCTTCTATTTCTTCTATATCTCTTCTCCTAAACATTTGTGATAACAATAAGTTTTTATAGCTGTGATAATTAGGACAATGATGTTGATTTAGACTATGTATTTTTTTTGTAACGTTTGTCACAAAAATTAGTTTATCTTTTGCTTATCCGACAGTTAATACACAAAAATAAATTACAAGACGCTCACCTGTCGCTAGTGACCTTCAAGAATATCCAAGATCGATGATTTTCATGTCATTTGAAAGCCAATATGTCACATCCTATTAGTGATCAATAACAACCTTGACCGTATCTCTCACCATTTCCAACATACTGTCAGTTTTCCGTTGAAAAACGCACATTTTTCCTACCCCTTTTCATTCAACCCAGAATTTGAAAATGTTTCCCTTGCACTAGATTGCTGAAATTTTGCGTGCGCTTATTTGTGACATAAAACTAATTACTCAAGAAAAAAGTTTTACCTTATGATCTACCGTTCAGCCGCAATACATCTGTTACAGACGACAGACGGACGACGACGACAGACGACAACCGTACCATAAGCTCGACCGTTACCTAAGTACGGTCGTCTAAAAATGAAAAATATGTCAACCTAATGCCGACATATTATGCTGTCGTCCGCCTACATTAAGCTCAAACCCTAACCCTGGTCTTTGCCCTATTGAGCTAAAATTAGCACGCCGGTTATTTTTGCTCTGGGAAACGTTCACATGCACCAATTGCAGTTTCCTACGCATTTTTGTTTTCGAGTTAGAAGCCCGCGCGGAACAAACAGATAAACAAACAAACAGAAAGACGGACGGGCAAGATTCGTAATGCATCAATTAGGTCGGCCGCATAAACGTTATATAGCATACACGTACGTGATTACGTCATTCTGCAGTAGCGTCTTGGTAATATCCATCGGCTGAACCTGGAGTAGGCTCGGAAAATTAAACTGCAACAGTCTTTCATAATGAGCCCCGTCTTTCACATCTTCCAGGTTTAGTCTCTTGTATAGAGGCATGAAGTCTAGTAAACAATCGACATATTTCTGCTTAAATTGTAGCATAAGCCACAGTTTTCTTTGAATCACTTGTCTGAGATCAATTATTTGAGATTTTGGAAGCATGCGATCAGCGAGTTGTTCAGAGAAACAACAAGTGCACACGCCATTCACGCGAAAGCTAATTTATTGCATTTTCAACTCTCTCTAAGCTTACTTTTATGGAATTTAATGCTGCCTGCGAAAATACGCAATACCGACACAAATGTAAAATCGATAATCTTACAATCTCAGAGTTGAAAAGCAGCCTGGCCAACAATGGGAAAACTTATTGCAATTATTAATATACGACGAGTGACTTTTTTCTTCGACAACAGCGTGTGTAGATGCAACAGGGCCTATGGCTGTAAAAGCGTATATATACTAGCACCATTCAAAATGACACACCAAAGTATCGTTATCAAATTTTTCAGCTAATGCATGTGCGAAGATGTTTGTCTATTAAACAATAAATTTAATGAAGATAAATGCACAAACACATTACGTTCTTTAGCCAAGGCCTGTTTGAAGATTTCGAACCATTGTGGATTACTGCTGTCACGTAGCTCTTTCAGCAGCAGTTTAGTTGCCTGTTCTTGAGAATATCTTTCTGTGTCTGCGATATCTCTGTGTATTTCTGAAAACATAAGCAGCAAGCCTGTAGTTGATCACACAGTTAGGCCTATCCAAGTTATCATACCATGTCAAATTGTATAAAATCAATAGCGCACCCATACACAAAAAGACCAAATGAATGACTGCATCACAATCAATACAACGTACATCAGTATAGGCTAATATTATTTTAAAACATCGTAAACGATAAAAAAACAGTTGAAAGCAGAGTTTTCAATAAACCTAAATTTTCAGGACGTCATTACTTCCGAGCTAAAAAAAATTGGACGTCAGTGTACAAAATCAGGAGTTCATGCAGTAGGCCTAGATGAAAACTCAAGCAAAAACTTAATGCAAAACAATACTTAGGCCCTACTACATATGCGTCACTTACGCACCACCAACATAGATCGTGGTTTTTACGCGCTACAGCGATTGTCGTCTGTCTGTCAGTCTGTCTGTCGATCTGTCTGTCACGGATGTATTGTGGTTAAACGGTGCGAGATAGACAGAGCCTAAGTTGCTATTGATTACTGATAGGAAGTCGCATATTGGCTTTCAAATGACATAAAAATCATTGGCCTTGGATGACCATAAAAGGTCATAGCGCACTACGGTATACCAACCGTGCAGTAGGTCTACTGTGGTTAAATGGTAAGTCGTAGAAGGTCGTCTATGGTACCATCGGATAGGCCGCTGGCGACTTCCTATAGGCTGTCAATAGTAACCATATGTCTCCATCTACAGTGGTTTGGCCGCAATTTGTAATGGAAAGTTTCAAGTTATAAGTGGCCGTATCTTAGAAACAGAGAGACATAAAGCCAAGAACCAAGGTTAATATTAATCACTAATAGGAAGTCGCATACTGGCTTTCAGATGGATGACCTTAAAGATCAGTAGTGCAACAGAAACTATATAGGCTGTAGCGCGTCTTCCCTAGCGATAGCTGGGCTTTCTTGTAAAAACAAGCAACATTCAATTCTACTAGCTTTATGCAAAACGAAGATTGCTGTTTCTGGATCAAAACTGTTCAAAGAATAAGTCAATATGGTGGCCGTGCCACGTCTTCATGAAATAAAGTATTCAGAAACATGACTGTCAAAGGAAATTTTTATGAACTAACGAAATATCCGAAAACAAATTCTGTCGTCATTTCCCAGTTTATTAAGACAAATAAACATAATAAGAAGCAGATTGATTTAGACGTTGTAACGTCCACGTCTTAAAATTTGGGCGCACGGGCGGAAATTTTTGGGCGTATTTACGCCCAATCGTCCGCTATTGAAAACCCTGGTTGAAAGCTTCAGAGAATAAAAATTATGTTTTTTTTCGAATAATTACTTTATTGCAAGTTTGTCACAAAATGTTTCAGTTAAAAAATCTGGAAATTAATATGTCATAGAATAGCCTAGGCAGAAGTTGTGGGCTTACTTTTTGGCTCACCTTGTAATGATGACGAATTGACAAAATTAAACCAAAAACCTCATCCTGCTGGCCACAGAATTCAATGTTGCAGTTCGAAAAAAAACATAATTTTTATTATGTTTTTTTGTGGTTTAATTTTGTCAATTCGTCATCATTACAAGGTGAGCCAAAAAGTAAGCCCACAACTTCTGCCTAGGCTATTCTATGACATATTAATTTCCAGATGTTTTAACTGAAACATTTTGTGACAAACTTGCAATAAAGTAATTATTAAATATCTCATCAAACCTTAAATGCATACTTAGCGGAATGATCGACTGGAGATGAGGGACAATCCTTGACGGTTGATTGAGATGCTCAATGATGAGAGGTTCGAACACAGCTAGCAGGTTTTTCTGACCGATGTCGGCACTCAGTAGACTACAGTCAGCCATCACCGCTGCAGCTATATACCCACCTGCGCATCGATTGACGTAGTTGATTATTTAGCTAGGCTCGGATAGGTAGGCCCTAATCAGAACACAAAGAAAAGTTGGATTATACCGTTCGCTGACTTTTAAGCGTCGTTTGCCACAGTGTAACTAAATATAAGATGTACGCATATAGCCCTGAAGTAGACCTAATATAGTCAAATATAAACGTTCGACACACTGATGCAAGACTGAAGAGACTAGAACGACATACGAATTAAACATTAGGTGAATGACGCCTAGGGCCTCCGCCTATACACCTGCATCATTATTAGTAATGACATCTCCCATTCTGCGACATGCTAACGATGTAATGCAGAGGCATAAGTGCCGACGGAAAAGCAGAATCATAGATCCACCCAAACGTGGACAGTGTCGAAAAATGACGTAGCTTTCAGCTAAAACACCTGGCGAATTTGACGTAAAAGAACCGCATATCATAATCCATACTAATCAAACCAACATTTTTGAAAACATATAGAAACAGTCTCCCAATTTCCATGTTGTAGGCCTAACCTACATTTGCACTGACTTGCTGACATCTCTGCTTTCTAACAGATCTTAGCTTATAATAGGCCTAAACCTTGCATGTAGTGTGACTTTACTGCCCTATGCTAGGTCTCCTTACCAACAACGACGACTGTGGTTATAAGCCTATGCTCAGATCTACGATAAACGTCGTTCAGACAAAAATCAACATTTTATCATTTAACAACCATTTTTTTCTCTTAACAAAACATTCGACTCATGTCATTTCGTAACTAGGCTAACGAAAAGTCTTTTTCCAGAAATATCTAAACGTAGGTAAACGCAAAGTATCCAACAGTTTCGATGATCTGGGGCAAAACCTTAAAAATATTGCAGCTGGAAAAATCCGTGCTTTCGGTTTCGCTAGGCCTATTGAGGTGTATAACCTGTCTGTGGTCTTGTTCTTTAAACCTGTCATTTTACAAAAGAAACAGGCCTACATAACATGCGTTCTACTGTTTTACGTATAAGAAAAAATGTTAGACATATGACTAGGAAAAATATACGCGGTGACTATTCGGGAAGGATAGATGGGAGGAAAGCGAGGGGGCGCTAGAGACTGAAGTAGCTTATCTGGACAGTTTAGGAAAATCATGGAAGGACAAAGTCAGCCCAACAGAGCTCATAAAAGCTTCAGAGGACAAATTGCTCTGGCAGCGCATGGTCGCCAACGTCGGCACAGCAACATGACATGACATGACATGCCTATTCGTCCGGCAGCTGTGAAAATAGCCTGTAGGGGTTTTTTTCCGGCAATGAACAAAAACGAAAAACTCCATCGCACTCGCTAGGCGGCGGCACAATGTCGCTCGGCGTAATTGCGTTACGCGTAGCGACCAGAATTAGCGTTAATATCATGGTGCATGGTTTAGGGTTTAGGGTTCAGGGCTTACAGTTAAGGTTATGGTTAAGATTAGGATTAAGGTATTTCAGAGATTTGTGTAACAATAATGCCACCAAAAGTAAGCGTGTATTATTGGCGATAAATAGGACGCTGCTGCAAGCAAATGCGAAACTTGCCGACTAACGATCCGTGATTTCCTACTTGCTAGGGTTGAGATCGCCGTTGACCGAATGCCGTCGTGTCTCTGCGGCGAAAGGTGCTCGTATGTACCCTCTAAGGCCGCCGAAGTCGGCGGCCAGATAAATAGCCGGCTCGGGTAGAACCGGATAGACTATTTTTGCTGCTGCCGGATAAATATCATGTGCCTAAAGTATAAAGGTATAGTAGCTGAATGGGCTTCATAGTCAAGCCTATCCCGTAGGTTTATTTTAGATATAGGATCAGACACATTAGATTTTGCCTATCATAAGAATTTTTGCATACGGTAAGCCTACGTGATGGCACTGAGTGGCCCATTTTGTGCTGATGTGCTGTTAAGAAACTATATAATCACACATGAGACACTTGAACACTTGAAATTGCTCTGTTATGCCGTTAATTACAACAAATCAATTAGGTTCTTGGTTGTTAAAGGTTAGCAATTAATTAGCCTAAATGAGAACCCGAGAGCCTGAGACAAAATGACGCACGTCGGCCTAGCCTATACGTCCTATTTTCATAGCGACGAGCAACGTTTTCTTAATTAATATCACAATTTGTTGTTTAATTTGTACTACATTACACGTCACTTGCAGATCAGAAGTGAACGTTATTCTCCAGCCATCTGCCTGTGTAGGTGCAAGTGTCTAGTGGATAGTGTCGACTCGTAACTTTCAGGTTGCGGTTCGATTCTCACTGCCGTCATTTGCAAGCAATCTTGAGCAAGTTGCTAACCTACTGTGTGCTCAGGCCAACTCAGCCTCCTACCCTCTGTGGAACGGAAAATGAGTAGTAGCTTACGGGCTACGGGATAAAAGTCTAATGTGGCTGATTGGGGCGGTGGTATGTTTGCTTGCTGCAAACCGCGGGTCCAGTTGTTCGCTGACGCAGGCAATGGATGGCCGCATACTGCGCTGCGATATCATTAGCTCATGCCAATCAGCTTCCACTTCCAAGATTGTAAAGCGCTTCTGGTCTTGAGTCCGTCTCATGTAAGAAGCGCTATAGCAAGGACTGGACTTTTGCCTTTTTATTGCAGATTTACCACAGTCTTACTCACTGCGCGTGCCAATTCCAATAGGTTACCGGCTACCACCAGGGGCGTATTTAGAGGGGGCAAACAGGCCTAATGCAAATTGTCTGGACACAGTCAATGCGACAATTCTGCGCATCAGATTTTTTTTCTGCTTGCTTCGCTCGCAGATTATTTGTAATCCCACATTTAAATTTGTGGCGCTGCACCGCCATTGTTTGCCTTCACTGTTCAACCGCACTAAACTTGGTTGGTTTATGGAAAGAAAGGGAAGAAGAAAACTCTCTGAATTTGCTCCCTCAAAAAAAAGTCTTTAGCTACGCCTCTGCCAAAAAAATCATGCTCTTATATGCAAAAAAGCTTCAGCTTTTAAGTCTTCCAGACCCCTTACCGGTGCTTTGCTCTTGGACCCCAATGGGGGACCCCAGGCCCTCTCTCTTCGCGCCCCCTAACTTGAAATCCTCAATACGCTCCTGACCACTACAGACTTACTAAACTTAGGCCTAATATTTTTGCTTTTTTGTCTATATTTGTCGTGTTTATACGTTGCACCACTTTGCGACAAATAGAGATTAATATTACGTACAATAGCCGATTAAACGCACAATTACGCTAATCCACACACTGTAAAATCTGCAGCCTTGAACGTGACTGCATGGTTGTGTTGTGACGATGTAATACGACTATGTACATTTACAATGCCATGTACATTATTGAACTGTCGTCATAATTTTCAACTATACTACATAACGTAATTTTGTCGAAGACCTCGCGATCCTAGTCTAGTTGGTTTGAACACAAGTTCCACAATACGAGGCTTACGAGCACGAGAGAGACCGACACCTCCACGATAGCTAGACAGCGCTTTGCATAGCCTACAGGAATGACGCGCTGCAAAAATTGGCGGCGACGATAGCAACAATAATAGTCATAATATGTCGTTATGTCGGAGTTGTAAACATATTGTCACAGGATAAAAATTGCTTAAAATATACAGTGCATGTAGCTGAAATACGCCCCTAATGCATTAGACGTAAATAAAGATAAAGCAAATAAGCGATCATAAGAAACTGTTAATCAGTAGGGCCTACTGTATTGCACGTACCTATTCAGACAAACTGGAATGCTTGCAAATAAAATTCAATGTTAAATATACAGTCAGCATACATTATACACACTTGGAGTCTTTTACTAAACAATTTTTTGTAATAGTATTAGTAATTTCTGTTATTACGGGAGGATAACAGAAACAAACATTCACGAACAAAGTAACATCTATATGGTATAGAAACGTTTTAAAATGCACATACCACCACATGCACACTAACTAAAAAATAGACAAAAAGTAATCATCAAAAACAAAACACTGGCATTAAGTTAAGTTCTACCGTAAAAATTCTTAGAGAATAAAAGAAAAACTGCAGTGACGGAGTAAGGAGTTATATGTAAGCTTATCATGCAGAGTTGCAGAAGGAAAAAAACTAAAACGGAATTTCTTCCATAACCCAATTTGAACGCTAGGAGCTCCGAGCTTGCAAGTTACAACCCAGGTCCTCACTATTCAGGGAAGACACCCTCTCTTAAAATATGTTTTCTTTCTGCTGGATGTTTGTGGCCTATTTTGAGAAGGCTTTTGCTACCTATGTTTGAATCATGATCCACGCTTGAAAAAAGTGGTGTACTAAAAGCTTGACTGACAGTACTGCTGAGTTGGCAACACATATACATGACGCACAAAAAGCGAGGATGAACGGCAGCAATTGCGACTATAACACGATGTTACACATTGACGTCAAACATGTGACTGAAAGTATTAGCATTCGTTGGCTGCAGCCTGCAAAACACAACCCATGCATTATACAAATGTATCATTATGATTATTTTTTATATATATTCTAAACCTGTTCGTATTCTGTTTCAAGGCAAAGACTTCACATTAATTTTACATACAGTAACAAAAAAATCAAGAAAATAAACATGTTGTTAACGTGTTTAAGAAAACTTGATCGCCATCACAAATCTAATAAAAATAGATGGTGCACTGTAGGCCTACAGGCCACAGGGTAATAGGATAATGAACGCCGACGCAAGTTTGTGTGTGTCCGAACTTCGGTGCTACATTGCACCATTTGGTGACCAATGTTTGGCGACCAAAGTTCACCAAATCATGTTTATCATCTGCGGGAAAAACACTGGTTTGCAACGCTGTTTACCGATTTACGACACCTTGATCAATTCCACAGATATCCACAATAAAATCTAAAACTGTCCACAGTTGCGTCAGTCACAGTCGCCTAAAATTTTGGGACATAGTTTTATTTTAAATTACCTCCATTTTCGATCATGTGGCAATGTTTCACGGCTGTCGGCCAAAGACATTGATTAGATGCTGAAAAAGAGAAATAAAAATCAACAGTTAAACATCACAAATGGTCTGTCCTTATGTACATAAGGGCGGTCAAACGGCCACCACAAAGGCATCTGTAAGCGTTCATTTCGGTTCGCAAACTGTACCAAGTGATTGAAGTTAGAACCGAATTGTCAGTTCGTGTTTTGCAACTACCAGTTTAGTTCACTTCTGTTGCTTGGACGGCTTAGTACACTTCACAAACTAAACTATAAAAGTTTGGTTCATTTGCCATGGGCAGAGCTTATGACAAAGCAGCAGCTGTTTAACAGACTGATCACTCACCAGTTGCGCTCACTCCAGCGGGACGTTCCATCATAGACGTGGATAGTGAATGCATGTCGAGAGTTTTCCGAGACATTGTGGTCACTCCAGTGTACCACACAACCGTCGATCAGCACCAACGAACCTGCCACAACGTTTCTCACTTGTTACAACTCAGCCTCCTATCCACAGCAGCATGAAAATGAAATCAGCAGTAGCTCAGGGACTAAAAAGGAAAGGAAAAAAGATTGACTGATTGGAGCGGTGGTATGTCTGCTGGCTGCACTGCAGGTTCAATTATTCGCCGGTACGAGCAACTGATGACAGTAACCTGCTGCAGTATCATTTAGCTATTTCATGTCAATCAGTTGTCACTTCTGAGATTGTAAAGCACTTCTGGTCATGAGTCAAACTCATAAAAGCAGCACTGTATCAAGTAAATGACCATAACCCTTTTACCTTCAAAAGACTACGCTGTTACCTCAACAAGAACTGATTAATTTTTTTAACTTCAATGCAAGTGCCCCAAAATCTGCCCGAAAAAAATTTTGCAAACTGCCAAAGAAAAAGAAAAATAGTTTACAAACTTGATGCTATTCCTGTCCTGCACAAGCAACAGGGTCACAGCACTAAAGATAAATAACAACACACTAGCTCCACATCTATTATTTAATACATTCTTATTCTGCCTCAAAAGTTTAAATTTCTGCTGCTTGTTAGAACAGCCAAAAGTCAATGGATAACAGATCAACCTTTGCTGACAGGCACTGGCACAAACTGTGACATATCATAGGAAGGTTTGCTTCCTTCATACACTATCTTCTTCTGTCCACCTTCTCTAATTTGCACCATTTGATAACTACCATGTACGCCATCTGTCCAACAAATGAACAATAGTGATTAATACGCTGCTAAATATTTTAAGTAATGATACTTTAGTTATTTCATTTATTTATTTGTATCAGGCAACAAAGCCCATAAACACGAACAGAAAAGACAGACAGACACACAAACAGACAGACAGACATAAAAGCACAGAAAAAACATTAAAACAGTAAATATATTTACACTGACGCAAACGCACAGCATCAAAAAGTCCATTATTAACACTCTTCAGTCTGGCATTATGCAATTCTGTGTCAAAGCTTAGCAGACGTAATTGCAATAACATATCAGTGACACTGCTGTATTTGGGAATTCCAAAGAAAAGTTTAAGGCTTTTAACATAATCAGAGGCAAGCTTATTGAGACTGGCCAACTGAAAGTTTTTCCACAGTGCAATGTCATAAAAACACAAGACGAACGACCAAAACAATTTCGCTTTAACATCTAATGCACACCATGAAAATCTCCTAATAAGTAAGTTTGTTCTAGCAAACGACTACTTCAACTCTCTGAAAATAATGTTCTGTCTATTTTTTGGCCACATTTTCACTGTGCCTGCAAAGAAATTGCAATTCCGTTGTGCAAAAGTAAAATAAATTCAAAAACGGATCAATATTAAAAAAATCAGAGCAAAAAAATGATGCATACTTTTCTTGAACCACCTGGTACATACCAAAATCAGTATTATTTCATCTGACATGCAGCGCAAGTATGTAACTAAATAAAAAGTAAATGTATATTACAATGAACTAATTATTCCAAAATTAGACTCTTAATTCCAATGTCAAATGTTAAATTTGCAAATACTTCTGTTTTTAATCTATCACTTTTTCATTTGCATCCTTCATTACTCTACATCACAACAGTTAAAACAATAGATAGAAAGCCTCAACAGTGTACATTTTTATGTGGATATTTACTGCTGCTACTAGTGTATTATTATAACAACAAGTATTATTACCATCAATAATAACACAATCATCAATTCACAAAGACGAGACAGCAAGCAAAAAACCTTTATGAGAACCCGGGATAAACCAAAGACAGCTATTGTTGAGCGTTGCATCTTCTAGTGCCAGCCAGAGACCCAGGACTCTCAGTGGCTGACATGCTAGATACGTCGCATCTTGATGAGGAACCACTACAAGCAGGTCACAATTACAGAAAAATGTAGAAAAAATCAACAAATTACATGTACATTCTATAAAGACTGGTAAATTTACATAGCTTACTAATCAATGGAACACTAGAGTAAATTACATCCACAAGTTCAAAACGTACACTGAACGCTCGTGAGCTAAGATTATTCTGGTGCAGTTTATCATTCGTCTCCATAAATTTAAAATATCTTAACAACAGAATCCTAAACCATCCAACTTTGACTCAACACAACCTACAAAAAGTATTTTTCAGTGATTTTGTCAAATGTGCACACTTACACTTACTTAACACTTAGATCCTCTGATCCTTGACAGGACAATGGGCAGCAAGAGTTCGCCATCTGCTTCTGTTTGTAGCCACAGCCTGGACGCTGTTCCAATCAACTCCTCGGTCCACCAGGTGTTCTTCAAATGTAGGCCTAGACCGCCAAGTCTTCGTTGGACGACATCGTCGTCTGCCACTACCACGAGGGGTCCATGACATGGCGTGATTGGCTGGTCGTCCAGGTGGCATCCTGATGATATGGCCTGACATCCGAAGTCGTCTCTCTGCTACAATGTCCTGTGATCTTCGCTGCCAGTCTGGCTTAGCACCTCCATGTTAGTCACGTGGTCCTTCCATGTAATGCCCAGAATCTTCCGTAAGTTGCGCTGGTGAAAGACGTCCATCTGCTGACATATTCTAGCTGTACTCTTCCAAGTCTCGCTGGCGTATATGGCTGTAGAGGCAATGAGGGAGGTGTAGAGGTCCAGTTTAATCTTGAGGCTAAGCGTGCTGGATCGCCACACGTTGTCAAGTCGTCGGAAGACTGCTGCTGCTTTTGCTAGTCGAGTGTTGATA